>WNGB01000203.1_pt1 | contig 86536 bp, 87 predicted proteins | sample 5400681 | NCBI WGS metagenome assembly WNGB01 (sample SAMN13153367, study PRJNA577476) | soil metagenome | isolation source: 115 cm soil or saprolite under grassland replicate 2 | place: USA:California | collected 2016-06-15 | reverse complement strand
GCCGCCGCCCCGCACCGCTGTTCACCGTCCTGGTCGGTTATGAGACCTTGGCCGGCCGGGTGTGCGAGCTGGCGAATGGCACCGTGGTCACCCCCGGTTCACTCGTCCCGTGGCTGGACGACGCCGACATCGAACGGGTGGTGTTCGACGGCCCGTCGCGGGTCGTCGACGTCGGGGTCCGCCAACGCCTCTTCACCGGCGCCCTGCGCCGGGCCATCGAGGTCCGCGACCGGGTCTGCTACCACCACTACTGCGACATCCGCGCCCCCCGCTGCCAAATCGACCACGAGATCCCCTACGCCGTCGGCGGTCCCACCGACCACGACAACGGCCGCCTGGCCTGCGACTACCACAACCGCAACCGCCACCGACGACCACCGCCGCCCGGCTGAACCGGGCGGCGAGTCGGGAGGATCAGCGCGGATTGAGAAGCGGTGGACGCCGGCCGGCACTCGAACGCGCACGTGGGGCCGGACCCCGCCCAAGTCCTCGGCCCCACTGTGCCCTCCGGTTCCCGCCAGATCAGGTGCTACAGGTGTTCGTGACACTCCCGTCGCCCGAGTGGTACGTGATGGTGCCGCCGCCGAATGCCACGCTCGACGTCCCGTCCCCGTTGTCGGTGACCGGCGGCAGATCCTTCAGGTAGCCCCTCAGCTCCGTTAGACCGGCCGCCGGTCCTCCAGTCGGAGCGCTCGTTTGATACGCCTGCGACGCCGTCTCGATGGTGCTCACCATCGCAAGGCACGCCTCCCGGTCCGCGGCGGCGGGTGCCCCGTTCGGCACGAGCGCTGGCGATGTCTCGGTCACGGCTGGCCCAACGACGACCGGTGCCGTCGCGGTCGGGCTCTCATGCCCGCTGAGTGACATCACGACAACGGCGGCGAAGGCCCCGATCATCGCCAGCCCAACGACTAGCCCGACGAGCGCTGAGCCGTGATCACCGCGGGCCACACGTACGGGTCCGTCGACCACTACGTCGAGATGCATTGGTCGGTGGCTGATTGGACCCCGGTGCCCGACACATCCACATGCGGGGCGCCACCGGCGCCTGGATAGGTGAACGCGTAATCGTCGTCGACGGGGAACATCTTGAGGAGTCCACCCTTGCTCGCCGAGACCAGCAGGTCGCCCGGATCGCTCGGGTAGGAGCCTTCGTGCGTCTCCACGGCCTCGGCCGAAAGCTTGATCGACGCGAGTTGGGTCTTGCACGTGGCGACGACCGCGTCGCCTCGGGTGTGACCGATGGCCACCACCACGATGGCGGCGAGCACGCCGAGGATGATGACGACGATCAGGACCTCGATCAGTGTGAAGCCGCGGTCGCTGTGGTCTCGTGCGTTCAAACTGCAACCCCTTCTCATACGTCTGGCAAAAATGTGAAGAAGCCGGACCGCATAAGAGCGGTCCGGCTTCTCACGCCCGACTAGGTCAGCCGGTCACGGCAACGCAGGTACCAAGGTTCGCGCTACCTACTGCAGTGGGCGTGATGGTGTACGTGGTGCCGTCCGACGCGTAGGCGATCGAATAGCTCGAGGTGACGACCGGGGGAGCAGTCTTCAGCAGACCGCCCTTCGCGGGGGCCGCGAGATCCGCCATGTTTGCGGTCGTCGGATACGCCCCCTCGTGGGTCTTGACGGCTTCGGCGGACAGCTGCACCGACTTGATGTCGGTCTTGCACGTGTTCGCGACAGCTTCGTTTCGAGTGTTGCCGACAGCGAAGACAACGATCGCCGCCAAGATGCCAAGGATGATGATGACGATGAGGAGCTCGATGAGCGTGAAGCCCTCGTCACCCTTCATCCGCTCGATTCGTGCCTTCACTGGATGTGGTCCTTTCAGAGGTTGAGTCCCGTCAGCGATATTCAGACAGGCTGGTCACAACCGCCCCACTGGCGAATCTCAACAGCTGACCAACAACTGCGATTGTTCAGGTGTTGACGCACTGCGAGGCGGAGGTCGCGAGCTTGCACTCGGTCCGCCACGACTGGATCGACACCGACGGCGGCGTGCTGTTCGTCACCGTGAGGATCGCCTTCGACACTGTCTGGTGCCCCCCGGCGGGCGACACCGTGGAGGTGAGGATCATCTGGCGTGGCTCGTGCGCGAGGTCGACCGACACCCGAACCCCTTCGATCGTGGCCTGCTGGCTCAACGCCAAACGACCGGTGACGACCCCGCCGAGCATCCAGGCCCGCGCGTTGTTGGTGGCGTCGAAGCTGATGCCGGCGTTCGGCGTGTAGACGAGCCCGTGGATCGCGGCGAACGGCGTGTTGCCGCTGCTCACATTCAGCACGAGATCCGTTGGTGTGAGGCTGCTGGGGACCCACGGGTTCGGCGCAGAGGAGGGCACCGTCTGGATGGCGATGTCCTGGGTGCCCTCAACGGTCGGATCTCCGTTGTCCCGGCCGAAGAGCTCCATCTGTCCGCCGGGGTTCGTCACGTCGATGCTCGAGGTGCCGCCAAGGAGGAACTTGACCCCGATGCCGGCAGTCCCCACGGGATCGGACGCGCACGGCGTGAGTTGGGACTCCTCGGGCAGCGCGGGCGGCGCCGGGATGTGCTTGGCGCCGCCGACGACTTCGATCTGATGGGAGACTTCGATCTGAACGTTCACGAAGTAGTAGATGCCGCTCACGAAGTAGTAGCGGTTGTTGTTCGCCAGGTTCAGCGAGGTGTACTTGCCGGGCAGGAAGACGTTGCAACTCGGCGTGGAGAGGCCCGGGTCGGGGTCCGGTCCCCGGTTCGCCAGCGTCGTGATGTCGGGGAGGGCGTGCGGGACCACTGTGCCCGGGTTGGTCAAGCTCGTGCAGTGGTAGAAGTACGGCGGACTCGGTTGCACCGTGACATCACTCGGCTTGTCCGCGTCCGTCGAGCACGTCTGGGCCGACTGGCGCTCGTAGACGTCACCGTTGGTGACGAGCACGTGGCGGAGGTTGCTGTCGTCGAAGCCGGCCGCGAACACCGGCCCGTTGATCGTCTTGGTGAAGTTGTCGCTCGCCGGTGGCGGCGTCCGGAAGCTCTGCGGGTCGGGGTCCGTCGTGATCACGGCCCAGCCGTTTGCGCCGGACGCGCTCCCGGACAAGACCTCACACGTGACGGTGGTCGTCTGGCCATTGAAGGACGGCGTTCCGATGACCTGCGGCGTGCCGAGCGGAGCGGTCGTCGGGTCGACACAGATGGTGTTGGTGTTCCGGAGGGTCTGCAATCCCCAGTCGATCCCTGAGTCGGCGGCGTAGACCGCCTTCTCCTGCGTCCGCACACCGACCGTGTTGGCGAGGTTCGCCGACGCGTTCGTGAGAAGGGCGGCGAGGATCAGGCTGAACACGATCATGAAGAGCAGGACGACAACGAGCACCTGACCCTCGTCGCGGCGAAGGTGACGGAACTTGCGGGCACATCGTCGCAGCAGCATCAGAACACCTGGAACGGGATAGGCGTGTCGGTTGATGGCAGATGGAGCGGGTTGACCACGGGGTTCCCGAACGGATCGGTGAGCGTCGGTGCGGGCACGAACTGGAACGTGCCCGCCCCGGCACCGAGGTGGTCGCAGGCGACGGTCGGCTGACACGCGCCGGGGAGGCGTACGGTGAGGGCGGGCCCAGCAATCGACGCCGTGGCGTTGCTCCATTTCGCATCGCAGCATGGCGGCGGTGCCGACCCGTCGAAGTATGCGGTCCCGATCGGGAGCGCTCCGTTCGTGATGCCGGCGATCGTCAGCGTCACCGGTTGATTCGGCTGGCTCCCGTCGCCGGACTCGTTCACCTGCACAGTCGCGCTCGGCAGGTTCGCTGGCGGCTCGCTCAGGGTTATCACGAGCGCGTCGTCCGTTTCGGCCTTCCCGGCAGTCCCGCCCGCATCCTGGCTGACGACCGATAGCACGACGGGGGGGGCTTGGTCCACCGGATGCTCGTTGATGAAATCGTCCGCGCCACAGCTACCGGTGAAGCTCACCAGCAGACCGGTGAGGGCGGTGTCGACGGCCGTGTTCCCCGCAAGAGCGAGGGTGGCGACTGTTCCCGCGACGGTGACGGATGCGACGGTGGTCCCCGCGGGCGCACCTGCGAGGGACCACATCGACTCTGCACCAAGGCCCCCACAGGCGGCTGGGAGCGGCTTCGAGAACGTCGCGACGAGCTGGTCGATGATGCCGTCGGTGTCGGCGTCGCGCATGTCGACTTCGAGGATCAACGGTCTCGGATCGAACAGCGTCGTGCTCGTGCTCGCCACGGTGGTCGTCGTCGTGGCTGCCGGACAGGTCGTCGTGACGCCGGTGAAGGCGGTCCGGGTGTTGCCCGTGATGGCGTACAGGTAGCCCGAGTCCTCGAGGATCGTGACTTCGACTCGAGTGCCGCATGTGGTCACCGGCGTCGTGGGCCACCCGGAGCTGGGATTGCGAAGCTTGTGGCCGACCGCGATCTTGCCGGGAAGCGTTCCCGGCGGCGACGCGCTGCCTCGGCAGGAGTAGCGGACGAGCTGCCACTCACCGGACGCCGGTTCGACGCGATACGAGACTGCGAAGTTGGTCGTCGCCGCACCGATCGTCTCGGCCCAGCGCAGGCTCACGAGGTTGACACTGCTTGCGGGTCCCGAGTTCGAGCACCCCGTCGGGTCGGTCTTCGCGACGAACGCACTCGTTGCGCTCTGCAGGTCTTGCGGGAGGTACGACTCGACGAGCTGCGTGTCGTGTGACTCGTTCAGCCGGACGTTGGTGTCGTTGGTGTTCTTCAGGCCGGCGACGATGGCAGTGAAGGTCGCGGCCAAGATGATCGAACTCAAGGTGATGGCCAAGATCAGCTCGATCAGGGTCACGCCCTCGTCCGAGCGACGGGGCTCCATCATGTCCCCCGCTTGATCACGTCGAGCTTTTCGGTGACCTTGCCGTCGGCGCTCGTCACCGCAACCGTGATCAGCTGGAGGCGGAGGATCGGCGTGACGTCGTGGCAGGTTGCGTCGAAGGTGGTGCCGTTCCAGAACTGGACGCTGGGGATGGTGATCGTGCTGGCCGGCCACGTGATCGCGGGCGCGGGTCGCGGCACCTTGCGAATCTCCGCGAGATAGTTGGAGAAGTCGGCGTTGCAATCGAAGTCGTACGCCACCTCCGTCGACGACTTCAGGCGCTCGACCGCGCTCAAAAGGATGGCGTGCGCGTTGGCCTGCTTGCGGTGCACGTCGGACGCGATCGTCGTCACGCCCATCCCGCCGAGGACCGTGATGAAGACAATGCCGAGAACGGCGAGGGCGATCAGGATCTCGACGAGGGTTGTACCTCGGTCGTCGTCCCGACGGCTCAAGTCTTCACCTGGCCGTAGATGCCGTACATCGCCGACACCAGCGCGATGGCGACGAACCCGACGACGAATCCCATGAAGATGATGACGGCGGGCTCGAACAGGCTGGTGAAGCGCTTGAGCTTGTAGCCGAGCTCGCGATCGAAGTACGTCGCCGCAGTCTCGAGCTGCTGGTCGAGGCTGCCGGTATCTTCACCGACGCGGAACATCTGGCGGGCGGTGGCGGGGAAAAGCCCTGTGGCTGCGAGTGGCGCTGCGAATCCCTCGCCGCGGGTCATGGCGTCGCGGACCGAGTCGATCCCCCGGCGATAGACGATGTTGTTGGTTGCGTCGCTGGTGATCGACATGGCGTCGCTCAGCGGGACGCCAGCCCTGACCATCGAGCTGAGGATGCGGCAGAACCGCTCCAGCACCGCGGTCCGCACGAGCTCTTGCGCCACCGGGATCTTCAGGAGGAGACGGTCACGCAATTCGCGACCCTTCTCCGTGCGAACACTCGCCCCGATGGCGATGGCCGAAACGAGCCCGAGGCCCGCGAAGACGAACCACCAATTCGTGAGGAAGCTCGAGAAGCTGATGAGGATCCGCGTCGCGAGGGGCAGCTTCGCGTCGAGCGACTCGAAGAAGTCCGCGAAGCGCGGGAGGACGAAGATCGTGAGCACGAGCACGGTGGCGATCGCGACCATCATGACGACGGCGGGATAGACGAGCGCCGATGTGATCTCGCGCCGGACCTCGAGATCGCGCTCGATGTAGTCCGCCAGTTGGTCGAGCACGGTGTCGACGTTGCCGGTTACCTCCGCGGACTTCAGGACGCCGACGTAGAACGGCGGGAAGGCCTCGGGATGGGCCGTTACTGCGGCGGCGAGCGTGTGGCCGGTGCGGAGCAGGTCGGCCATGTCGAGAAGCGCTTCGTTGAACAGCTTGTCGGTCATCTCGGAGCTGATGACTTCGATGGCTTCGAGGATCGGGATACCCGCGCGTACGAACACCGCGAGTTGCCGGGAGAAGTGCATCAGCTCCTTGCGGCTGACCTTCTCCTTGGTGATCTCGAACTGCAGCAGGCTCCGCTTCTTGGCCACGCTCACGGGCTGGACACCGGACGCGGCCAGGGCAGCGCGGAGCTTCGAGGACACCTTGGCTTTGCGTACGCCCGAGACGAGCGTCCCGTCGGCCGCGATCGCGGTGTATTCGAACTTCGGCATTACTTCCCCGCCTTTGGCTTAGAGCGTGTAGATCGTTCGGATGACTTCCGCGAGAGTCGTGACGTCGCGATCGACGAGAGCGACCGCTTCCTCTTGGAGCGTGCGCATGCCCTGCGAGACGGCGAGGCGGCGGAGCTCGTCCTGAGTGGCCCAACCGACGATAAGCCGCTTCAGCTCGGGCGTGATGCGCAGGAGCTCATACACGCCGATGCGGTCCTGATAGCCGGTGCCCGCGCAGAAGTTGCAGCCCGCGCCGTGCCAGAAGGTGTCCCGGTCGTGATCGGCGCCGCCGGCTTCGATGTAGAAGGCGAGTTCCTCGGCGCTCGCCTTGTACTGCGTCTTGCAGGAGTCGCAGATGCGGCGCACGAGTCGTTGCCCGACGACCCCGAGCACTGAGGAGGCGACAAGGAACGACTCGATGCCCATGTCGAGAAGTCGGTGCACCGCGGCGACCGAGTCAGTGGCGTGCAGCGTCGAGAGGACGAAGTGTCCCGTGAGGGCGGACTGCACTGCGATGCGGGCCGTCTCGACGTCGCGGCACTCACCGACGAGGATGACGTCGGGGTCTTGCCGAAGGACGGACTTCAGACCGGTAGCGAAGGTGAGCCCGGCGGTCTCGCTCGTCTGAATCTGATTGATGCCCGAGAACACGTACTCGACCGGGTCTTCAATGGTCATGATGTTCCGGTGTGGCTCGTTGAGCTCGGCGAGCGTCGCGTAGAGCGTCGTCGTCTTACCGCTTCCCGTCGGACCGGCGCAGAGCACCATGCCGAACGGCGTTCGCGCCATCTTCGAGAACGTCTCGTGCGTGTCCGGCGGCATTCCCAAGTCATTGAGGAAGAGGAGCCGGCGACCCTTGTCGAGGAGTCGGAGCACGCACTTCTCGCCCCAGATCGTGGCGACCGTCGCGACGCGCACGTCGACGTCTCTGCCGTCGGCGTTGGTCGTGAACTGACCGTCTTGCGGTCGGCGCCGCTCGACGATGTTCATGCCGGCGAGGATCTTCAGCCGGCTGATCAACGCCGGTCCGATGTGGGCCGGGATGTCGAGGGCGTCGTGGAGCGCGCCGTCGACGCGGAAGCGAACCCGAAGCTGTTCGGACTGCGGCTCGATGTGAATGTCGGAGGCGCGATCTCGCAGTGCCTGCGTGAGCAGGACGTTGACGATTCGAACGACCGGCCCGTCGGCTCCGGTGTCGGAGGCATCGATCGTTTGCGGACCAGCACGGGTTGCCTCGGTCGCCTCGAACGCCTTGATGAGGCCGTCCACGCCACCAATGGCGCGGTAGGCCTTGTCGATCGCTTGGCGGATCTCGCCGGCAGGGGCGACCATGAACGACACCGGCCGGCCGACGGCGGCGGTTACTGCGGCCCGCGCCTCGTCGGTGGGGTCGGCCATGACGACGTGGACTTCTTCGGGGGTGGCCCGAAGCGGCACGGCCCCGTGGGCACGGGCGACGTCTTCGTGGAGCAGATCGACGGCGTTCTGGTCGGGCCGGTCGCGCCCGAGGTCCGCAAGCGGCAGCGCCAGCTGCTCGGCGAGCACCTTGGCCAGCGCGGCCTCCGCGATGAGACCTTGCTCGAGCAGGAGCTGTCCGAGTCGGCGACCGGATTCGACCTGTTCGCGTAGAGCAGTTTCGAGTTCTTCCGGTTCGAGCGCGCGGTCGCGGAGGAGAAGGTCGCCCAACCGGCCTCGCCGGGCCCCGTTCGTGGGATGGGCCGCGGCCTCGGGCGCGGCAGTCGGAGGCGCGGCCTCCGCGTCCTGGAAGCGCGGCTTCCGCCTGACCAACTTCGCCATGGACTAATTGTCGGGTTGTCCGCCCCACTTGTGAGGCAACCGAAGATCAACGCTGGCCCAACTCGGCTGGACGAACGTAGTGAGCCAAGCGCACACAGTGGGCTTTTCCATCCGTGGGCGGCGCGCAGGCCGGCTCCGACTGAGGGATGTGGCGCGTCGGAGGGATGTGGCGGTTGGGGGTGTCGGGGACCCCTGAGCGCCCCAGCCTGCGGGACGGGCGACCTCGCCGGCTCAGTGCGCGGCTTTTTGGACCTTGCCGGCCTTGATGCAGGACGTGCACACGTGCATCCGCTTGGGGGAGCCGTTCACCAGGGCGCGGATGCGCTGGATGTTCGGGTTCCAACGGCGCTTGGTGCGGATGTGCGAGTGGCTGATCCGCATGCCGAAGGAGGGGTGCTTGCCGCACACCTCACACACCGCTGCCATGACGCGCTCCTTGAACTACCAGTCGACTCGGGACGGATCAGGCTAGCAGCGGGTCGCGGTAGGCCACCACAGGGCGCGCCTAGGCTCGCCAGGATGCCCGTGCTCGACGCGCTGGGGGCCGCCGACCTGCACACCGCCGTGCTCGGGTACCGGGACGCGCTGCGGGCCCATCAGGATGCGATCAACCGGCTCAACGTGTACCCGGTGCCCGACGGGGACACAGGCACGAACATGGCGCTCACCATCGAATCGGTCGTCGCCGAGATGGACGCCGCCGCCGACATGGACGCGACGTGCAAGGCGATGAGCCACGGGTCGCTCATGGGCGCGCGCGGCAACTCCGGCGTGATCCTGTCGCAGGTCCTCCGGGGGCTGGCCGACGTCATGCGGGAGAGCGACACGGTCGACGCGGGTCGGTTCGCGGCGGCCATGTCGGCCGCATCCAAAGGGGCGTACGCGGCGGTGATGCGTCCGGTCGAGGGGACGATCCTCACCGTGGTGCGGGTGGCCGCGGAGGCGGCGGAGGACGCGGCCAGCGCGGACGGTGCCACCCTCGTGGACGTCGTCGACGCCACCCGGGTGGCGGCGGGCGAGGCGCTCGAGCGCACGCCCGAGCAACTGCCCGTCCTCGCCGAAGCGGGCGTGGTGGACGCGGGCGGGGCCGGCTTCGTCCTTCTCCTCGACGCCTTGCTGAACGTGATCGACGGGCGCGCCGTCCCTTCCCCGCCCGACACGGTGCGCCCGATGCCGGGTCCCGTCGGCACCCCACGGGGCGATGGCGAGGACGCCGTGAGCGACCTGCGCTACGAGGTCATGTACTTCCTCGAGGCGCCCGACGACAGCATTCCTGCGTTCCGGAACGTGTGGGCGGGTATCGGCGACTCGATCGTGGTCGTGGGCGGCGACGGCCTCTGGAACTGCCACATCCACACCGACGACATCGGCGCCGCGGTCGAGGCCGCGCTGGACTGTGGCCGGCCGCGGAGCATCCGGGTGACCGACCTGCTCGAGCAGGTCGAGGAGGAGCGGTGGGTCCGTGACGCAGAGGCCCAGGCCGAGCCCGTCCCGCCGAGCGAGCCCGTGCCCACGGCGGTGGTCGCGGTGGCCACGGGCGAGGGCGTGCGCCGCATCTACTACTCGCTCGGCGTCCAGGCCATCGTGGCCGGCGGCCAGTCGATGAACCCGTCCACTGCGCAGCTTCTCGAAGCGGTCGAGGCTGTGGCCGCCGACGAGGTCGTCATCCTCCCCAACAACAAGAACATCATCCCCGTGGCCGAGCAGGTCGACGACCTCACCACCAAAAACGTGCGGGTCGTCCCCACGTCCGGCATCACCGAGGGGTTCGCCGCGCTCATGGCGTACGACCCCGAGGCGTCGGTGGACGACAACGCCGACGAGATGGCCACCGCGGCCGAGGCGGTGGTCGCCGGCGAGGTCACCCGGGCGGTGCGGGACGCGACGAGCGATCTCGGTCCGATACGCGCCGGCGACTACATCGGCCTCGACCGGCGCGGCATCCGAGCGGTGCACGACACGCTGGCCGACGCGTGCACGCAGTTGCTCGACCGGCTCGTCACGGACGAGCACGAGATCGTCACGATCATCGAGGGCGAAGGATCGTCGGCCGCGGCCACCCGACGCATCACCGAGTGGGTCGCCGAGCACCGCCCCGCGGTGACCGCGGAGGTCCATCACGGTGGCCAACCGCTGTACCCCTATTTGTTCGGGATCGAGTAGTTGGGCACGACGCTCGCTCGTCTCGACGAGCATCCGGTCACCGACCTGAAGGGCGTGGGGTCGGAGCGGGCAAGCGCGTTGGAGCGGGCGTTCGGCATCAGGACGGTGCTCGACCTCCTCACGCACTACCCGCGCCGCTACCTCGACCAGACCCGCATGGCGACGATCCGCGAGCTGCGGGAGGGCGACGAGGCGTGGGTGTTCGGCCAGATCCAGAGCACCAACGTCGTGCGCGGGCGGGGCAAGCCGCGGCTCGACGTCAAGATCACCGACGGGTCCGGTCAGCTCCGCGTGAGCTTCTTCAACCAGCCGTGGCGGCAGCGCCAGTTCCCGGCGGGGAGCGAGGTGCTGTTCTTCGGCAAGGTCAAGGTCTTCCGCGGGACGCGGTCGATGGCCAACCCCGAGGTCGACCTCCTGGGCGAGCCCGAGCTCGGGATCCGGCCGATCTACCCGCAGTCCGACAAGGCCCGCATGTACTCGAAGGACATCCGCGAGTGGACGTCGGGGATCCTGCGGCGGGCCGGCGTGTTCACCGAGCCGGTGCCGGCGGAGGTGGTGGACCGGTTCGACTTCGTCGATCGCACGGCCGCGTTCAACGGCATCCACGCGCCGCAGTCGATGCACGAGAAGGACGAGGCCCGGCGTCGCCTGGTGTTCGACGAGCTGCTGCGCATCCAGCTCGCGCTCGTGCTGCGCAAGAAGGCGCTCGAGCGCACGGCCAAGGGCATCGCCCACAACCTGGGCGGCGCGCTAGTGAAGCGGTTCCACGATCAGCTGCCGTTCGAGCTGACCGAGGGGCAGCACCGCGCCATCGCCGACATCGAGCGCGACCTCGCCGCGCCTCATCCCATGCACCGCCTGTTGCAAGGGGACGTGGGTAGCGGCAAGACGGTCGTAGCCGCGAGCGCGCTGCTCGTCGCCGTCGAGGGCGGTCATCAGGGCGCGTTCATGGCGCCGACCGAGGTGTTGGCCGAGCAGCACGCGCTCACGTTCCGCGAGCTGCTCGACGGGCTCACGATGCCCGACGACGGCGGGTCGCTGTTCGGCGAGCGGCCGGTGAAGGCCGAGCTGCTCACCGGGCGGACGGCGGCCGGCGAGCGCCGGCGGATCCTCGCCGACCTGGCCAGCGGCGCGGTCGACATCGTGATCGGGACGCACGCGCTGATCCAGGAGGGCGTGGACTTCCGGTCGCTCGGCGTGGTGGTCGTCGACGAGCAACACCGCTTCGGGGTGGAGCAGCGGGCCGCGCTGCGGGAGAAGAGCCTCGGGGCCGCGGTGCCCGACGTGCTCGTGATGACGGCCACGCCGATCCCGCGCACCGCGGCGATGACGGTGTACGGCGACCTCGACGTGTCGGTGCTACGGGAGAAACCCGCGAACCGGCAGAAGATCGAGACGGTGTGGGAGAAGGTGCCGCCCGGCGATCTCACCTTTGGCGAGCTCGCCGTGTGGGCCCACGTCCGTGAGGAGGTGGCGACCGGGCGGCAGGCGTACGTCGTGTGCCCGCTCATCGAGGAGAGCGAGAAGCTCGAGGTGCGCTCGGCGGAGGAGACGTACCGGGAGCTCGACACGGGCGTCCTCGCCGGGCTCCGGCTTGGGCTGCTTCACGGCCGGTTGTCGTCGGCCGAGAAGGAGCTGACGATGAACCTGTTCCGGTCCGGCGGGCTCGACGTCCTGGTGTCGACGACGGTGATCGAGGTCGGCGTCGACGTCCCGAACGCCACGATGATGGTCATCCTCGACGCGCAGCGGTTCGGGATCGCGCAGCTCCACCAGCTCCGCGGCCGGGTCGGCAGGGGGAGCGAGAAGTCGTGGTGCTACCTCGTCGGGTACGAGGAGGAGCTGCCCAAGCCGAAGGAGGGCCGGCTGGCCGCGATCGTGCGCACCGAGGACGGGTTCGAGCTGGCCGAGGTCGACCTCGACCTGCGAGGCGAGGGCACGATCATGGGCGAGCGCCAGAAGGGCCGCAACGACCTGAAGCTGGCGTCGCTCCGCCGGGACCGGGACTGGGTCGAGCGGGCCCGGGCCGTCGCCTTCGAGCTGGTCGACGCCGACCCCCGCCTCGACGCCCACCCCGAGCTGCGAGCCGAGGTCGAGCTGTTCCTCGACGAGGACGAGCGCGAGTTCCTGACGAAGGGCTGACTGGCCGTTCTGGCGGTAGTTATGAGGTCTATAGCCGGATAACCACCGACAGAACGGGGTTGGTGGCTGTTGTCACCACTCGCCCTCGTCGTGGACGTCGTCTTCTTCGAGGACGATGTCCATGCGGTGGTTGCAGTCCCGGCAGACGTAGGTGACGAGGTCGTCGACCTCCCAGCCGAGCTCGGGGTCGTCGGGGCGACGGTGGGCAGGGCCGCCGCACTCGACGCACGTGATGGTGAGCGGGATCTCCATTACTCCCGCCGAAGCTCGTTCGTCGCTGCGCTCATCTTCACCGGCTCAGTCTCGCCCGTGCCTCCGGCTCGGGCTCGGGGACGTCGGACCGGCCTTCGGCCGGGCCGTGTCACAAACCCAGCGTCAGGTCTCCCGCGGTCGGTCGGTGAACCTCGCGACGCCGTCGGCGAAGTCGGGGGCGAAGATCGTCTCCTGGCCGACGGTGTCCTCGACGGTGAGCGCGGCATCGAGGCCGAGGCCGAGCCCTGCGTAGACCGACCGGCGGTCGTTGACGACCGCGAGCCACGGGAACGATGCAATGGTCTCGGCCAGCTCGACGGCGGCGTCGAGCGCACCGCCGGCCGGTACGACGCGGTTGACGAAGCCGATGCGCTCGGCCTCGGCCGTGTCGAACTCGCGGCCGGTGAGGATCAAGTCCAGGGCGCGGCCGAGCCCGACGATGCGAGGCAGGCGGTACGTGCCGCCGTCGATGAGCGGGACGCCCCATCGCCGCTCGAGGCAGCCGAAGCGGGCGGTGTCGCCCGCGACCCGGAGGTCGCACCACGCGGCGAGCTCGACTCCGCCGGCCACGCACCATCCCTCGATGGCGGCGATGACCGGCTTGGACAGCTGGAGCCGGGTCGGGCCGAGCGGCCCGCTCGGTCGCAGCCGCGGAAGGTCCCGGAGGTTGGCGCCCGCGCAGAAGGCGGTCGTGTCGCCGGTGAGGATGGCGACCCGCTGCGATTCGTCGGCGTTGAAGGCGATGAACTCGTCGTGCAGCCGCTGGGCCGTCTCGCTGTTGACGGCGTTGCGTACCGCAGGTTGGTCGATGCGCACGATGCGCACGGCGGCGGTCATGGACCTCGAGTCTCGCGTTCTCGACGCAATAGCCCGTCGCTTCGCCGGGCTATTGCGTCGAGAATGGTGGGGTGAGGGTGGTCGCGGGGAGGGCGAGGGGGCGGCGGCTCGTGGCGCCGAAGGGGCTCGACACCCGACCGACGTCGGACCGGGTGAGGGAGGCGACGTTCAACGCCCTCGAATCGCGTGGTGCGCTGGTCGACGCCCGCATCCTCGACCTGTTCGCAGGGAGCGGCGCGCTCGGCATCGAGGCGCTCTCGCGGGGCGCGGCGCATGCGACCTTCGTGGACCACGACCGCGGCGCGCTCGATGCGATCCGCGCCAACCTCGACGCGACCGGCCTCGCCGGGTTCGCCACGGTTGTCGCGTGGGACGCGGCCGAGTACCTCGAGCGCGGGAACGGCGAGGCGGTCGACGTGGTGTTCCTCGACCCGCCGTACGCGTTCGACCAGTGGGCGGAGCTGCTCGATCATGTGCCGGGTGACCTCGCGGTCATCGAGTCCGACCGGCCGATCGAACCCGGCGAGATGTGGGAAATGGCGAGAGAGAAGCGCTATGGCACTACGGTTGTAGCGATCTTTCGCCGCCGCTCGCCGTACTGATCAGGAGACCGTGCGTGGCCGTCGTGCTGTATCCGGGTTCGTTCGATCCCTTCCACAACGGGCATCGAGAACTGGTCGAGACCGCTGCGTTCCTCTTCGACGAGGTCGTGGTGGCCACGATGCGGAACCCGTCGAAGGGCAAGCCCCTCTTCACGCTCGAGGAGCGCCAGGAGATGATCGAGGAGTCGCTCGCGCACCTCGACAACATCCGGGTGGTGGCGTTCTCGCAACTCGTCGTCAGCCTCGCCACGGAAGTGGGCGCCGACTTCATCGTCAAGGGCCTGCGCGGCACCACCGACTTCGACAACGAGATGGCCCAGGCGCAGATGAACCTCAACGTGTCCGGCGTGCACACACTGTTCCTGCCGACCGCCACCGCCAGTTCCTACATCGCGTCGAAGTTCATCCGCGAGATCGCCCGCTTCGGGGGCGACGTGAGCGGGATGGTGCCGGTGTCGGTGGCCAAGCGGATCCAGGAGAAGTACCCGCGATGACCGAGCCGCGCGCCGCGGCCGGCCAGTACCACGCACCCGAGGCCGAGCTGCTGCTCCGCCGGGTGGCGGAGATGATCGCCGGTGCCCGACCGATGCCGCTGTCGTCATCGGCGATGATCAACAAGGAAGAGGTCCTCGAGCTCGTCGAGGAGGCCATCGCCCGCCTCCCCGACGAGCTGCGGGCCGCCCGGTGGCTGCTGAAGGAGCGCGAGGAGTTCCTCGCCAAGGTGCGCCGCGAGGGCGACGACATCCTCGACCAGGCCCGCACCCGCGCCGAGCGGATGGTGCAGCGCACCGAGGTGGTGAAGGCCGCCGATCAACGGGCGCGGCGCATCGTCGACGAGGCGGAGTCCGAGTCGACCCGGCTGCGCCTCGAATGCGAGGACTATTGCGACCAGAAGCTCGCCAGCTTCGAGATCGTCCTCGAACGGCTGCTGAAGACGGTCGCCGCCGGCCGGTCGAAGCTCCAGGGCAACCCCCTCACCGGCGAGGTGCCGCTCGTCGGACCGGGCGGACCGGGCGGACCGGGCCATCCGGGCCAGCCGGCGCCCGCGCCCGAGGATCCTGACATGAGCAGCCGGGCGTTCTTCGACCAGGACCTCGAGTAGCCCATGAGCAGGCCCGGTCCGCTCGTGGTGGGCGTGGCCGACCTGCTGCGCCGGCCGGGCACCCAGCGCGATGTACGAGTGACGGTCGAACTCGCCGGTCTGGCCCTGTCGGCCAATCGCGTCCCCGCAGGTGCCCCGATCGAGGTCGACCTCGTCGTGGAGTCGCTGTCCGAGGCGATCGTCGCCACCGGCACCATCGAGGCGCCGTGGGAGGGCGAGTGCCGCCGGTGCCTGCGGCCGGTGGCCGGGCGGGCCACCGCTGAGGTCCGCGAGATCTTCGAGCCCCACCCCGTCGAAGGCGAGACCTACCCGCTGCACGGTGATCACCTCGATCTCGAGCCGATGGTGCGTGACGCCGTCCTCCTCGTGTTGCCGCTGGCGCCGGTGTGCGACGAGGCATGCGAGGGTCCTGATCCGAGCGACTACCCGGTGACCACCGAGGCCGAGGCGGCCCTCGATCCCCGGTGGGAGAAGCTCGGGGACCTGTCGTTCGAAGATTGACGCCTGGTCGACCCCCGCGTCTGCCGCTAACCTCTGACGTTCGCGCCGACCCGCGGTCGGCCCTTTCCGCCCCTCGCCGAATCAGGATCCTGCCGCGATGGCCGTCCCGAAGAAGAAGACGTCGAAGTCGAAGAGCCGCAGCCGGCGGGCGTCCGCGTGGACCCTCAAAGAGCCCTCGCGTAGCGTCTGCCCGCGCTGCAACGCCGCCAAGCAGCCCCACATCGTGTGCGGGAACTGCGGCTGGTACGCCGGCCGCCAAGCAATAGAAGTGGAGTAGTCGTGCTCCCCGTCGCGGTGGATGCGATGGGAGGCGACCGGGCGCCGGACGAGATCGTCGCGGGCGCGCACCGGGCGGTGACGGAACTCGGCATCCCCGTCGTGCTCGTCGGGCGGCCCGACGACCTCGCGCCGATCGCCGGTGACCTCGACGTCATCGCCGCGTCGGAGGTCATCGCCATGGACGCCGACGCCGGGTCGAGCGTGCGCACGATGAAGGACTCGTCGCTGGTCCGCGCCGCGGAAGCGGTGCGCGACGGCCACGCGTCGGCGATGGTGAGCGCGGGCAACACCGGGGCGACGATGGCCAGCGCCCTGCTGCGGATGGGACGGATCAAGGGGGTCGCACGGCCAGCCATCGCCACGCCGATCCCGGTTCCGGGGGGGACGCCGACGGTGCTCCTCGATGCGGGCGCCAACGCGGAGTGTCAGCCACAGTGGCTCGTGCAGTTCGCGCAGATGGGGGCTGTGTTCTCGCGCCACCGCTTCGGCGTCGAAGAACCGAAGGTCGGGATCCTGTCGATCGGCGAGGAGGCGTCGAAAGGCAATCCCTTGGTCAAGGACACGCACGCCCTCTTGGCCGGGGGCGCGAGCCTGGCCGCGGCCGGCGCCCGTTTCGTCGGCAACGTCGAGGGGCGCGACATCATGACCGACACCGTCGACGTCGTGGTCACCGACGGCTTCACCGGCAACGTGGCCCTCAAGACCCTCGAAGGCGGGCTGCGGGCGATCGTGCACGCCCTGCTCGGAGCGTTCGGGTCGTCCGACGAGACGAAGGCCGCGGCCGAGGTCCTCATGCCGGCGTTGCTGCCGATCTACGCCCAGCTCGACCCGGACAGCACCGGCGGCGCCGTTCTCCTGGGCGTCGACGGCGTCTGCATCATCAGCCACGGCTCGTCGTCGGCGACCGCGATCGTGAACGCGGTGCGGGTCGCGGCCGAGATGGCCGAAGCCGAGGTGGTCAACCATCTCCGGGAGGCCGTGGCCGCACGGTGATCCACACCTGGTTCCGGGTGCCGCGCATGTTCTACGCGGGGGCGGTCATAGGCGGGCTGAGCTGCCTGTTCCTGGCCGGCGCGGTTGCGACGCAGTGGTTGCGGCTTGGGCTGCTCGCCATGTCGGCGGTCCACTGGGCGTCGCTCATCGACGCCACCCGGGCCGGCGTGTGGCTGCGCATCGACGGCCTCGACGTCCGGCACCCGATGCAGCGCCAGGTCCACCACGTCGTCTGGGGTGACATCGAGCAGCTCGAGCGCCGCCCGCGCGGGAAGAAAGCCAGGCCGCGGCTGGTGCTGCACCTCGGCGAAGAGCGGGTCCTGAACCTGCCCGCGGTGCGTGACCAGGAAGAACTCGCGGCCGCCATCGACGCCCATGTGGCCTGAAGGCGCACCGGTGTTCACAAGCGAACAAGGTTATGAGTCGTTACAATCTCGCGACGTTCCTTCCCGTTCTGCCGTTTCCAGCATCAGGAGTGCGCCGTGCCTGCGGAGACCCATGTGGAGCGCGGGCCGCTCGACCGGAAAGCCGTGTTCGAGCTCATCCGCGGCCACCTTGCCGAGATCCTCGAGGTCGAGCCCACGACCATCAACGAGGGTGATTCGTTCGTCGACGACCTCGACGCCGATTCGCTCGCGCTCATCGAGCTGGTAGAGGCGATCGAACAGGAGCTGGGGGAGCGCACCGTCGGATTCCGCATCGACGACGACGACCTCGAAGACCTCAAGACGGTCCGTGACGCTGTGGATTACGTCGTCGAACGGCTGAGCGCCTCCTGACGAGCCTGCCTCCAATCACCAGCCTCGCTGCCCTCCACGAGCGCCTCGGGCGGCCGCTCCCGGACGAATCCTCCCTTGGCGCCGCCCTCGCGCACCGCTCCTGGTGCGCCGAGAACCCTGGCCACGCCTCGAACGAACGGCTGGAGTTCCTGGGCGACGCCGTACTGGGCCTCATCGTGACCGACCACCTCTATCGGACCTATCCCGACCTGCCCGAAGGCGAGCTGGCCAAGGTGCGGGCCTCCGTCGTGAGCGCGGCCGCGCTGGCCGAGGTCGCCACCGAGTTGGACCTGGGCGACGCGCTGCTGCTCGGCAAGGGCGAGGACGCGTCGGGGGGCCGGGAGAAGCCGTCGATCCTGGCCGACGCGCTCGAGGCCGTTATCGGCGCTGTCTACCTGGAGGCGGGCTGGGCCGCCGCGCAGACTCTCGTGCTCGCGTTGGTGGGCGAGCGGGTCGCGGAAGCCAGCGAGGGCCCCGGCGGCCAGGACTACAAGACCCGCCTGCAGGAGCTGGCCGCCCGCCATCTCACCGAGTTGCCCCGCTACAGCGTGGTCGACGAGGGGCCGGACCACGCGAAGCGCTTCTTCGCGTCGGTGCGCCTCGCCGGCGAGGTGCGCGGGAACGGCGAGGGCCGGTCGAAGAAGCAGGCCGAACAGGCCGCCGCCCGGTCGGCATGGGAGCGCTTGCTAGCCGAGATCCAGACCGTGCCCAGCTCGGACGTACCGGGTCCGGACGCACCGGGTCCGGACGCACCGGGCCCGGACGTGCCGTCGTACGGGGTGGGGGAGACGGACGACGCCGATGCCTGAGCTGCCCGAGGTCGAGACGATCCGGCGGGAGCTCGAGCGGGAGGTCGTCGGGAAACGAGTCAAGAGCGTCGAGGTCACCGGGCTGCGGACGATCCGGCGGCACAAGACCAAGAAGCAGTTCATCAGCCGTCTCGACGCGGTCAAGGTCACCAACGTGCGGCGGCGGGGCAAGTACCTCGTGCTGAAGCTGGACACGGCCGAGCTGCTGGTGATCCATCTCGGCATGAGCGGCCAGCTGTTGCGGGCGCAGGCGCGGGAACCGTTGCCGAAGCACACCCACGTCGTGATCACGTTCACCCAGGGCGGCCAGCTGCGCTTCGTCGACCCCCGCACCTTCGGGGAGATGTTCGTGACCGCGCCCGACGAGCTCACCGCCCAGGCGCCCGAGCTGGCCGAGCTAGGCATGGACCCGGTCGACGAGCCGATCTCGTGGACGGTGTTCGGCGAGATGATCCGGGCCCGGCGCACGAAGCTCAAGGCGCTGTTGATGGACCAGCAGGTCATCGCCGGTCTCGGCAACATCTACAGCGACGAGATCCTGTGGGCCGCGGGGCTCCGGTACGACCGGACCACCGAGTCGTTGACGACTCAGGAGATCCGGCGGCTCTACCGGGCGCTGGTCGAGATCCTGCATGAGGCCATCAAGCACCGGGGGTCGACCTTGGCCGACCAGCAGTACGTCGACCTGTTCGGCCGCCCGGGCTCGTACCAGCTCGAGCACAAGGTCTACGACCGCGAGGGCGAGGCCTGCCGCCGCTGCCGCGCCCCTCTGGTCAAGGCCAAGTTCGGCGGCCGCCACACGTTTTATTGCGAGCAGTGCCAAGTCTGAGAAGCACCCTGAGAAGGGCGACGACCTCCGGGCGCGCCGCCGCCCCGCGCGGGTCAGCGCGGGGCGGCAGTGAAGCCGGTGGTGCTAGCGCCTGCGGATGTGGCCGGCGCCGTCCCCGCTGATCTCGACTGAGAATTCGGTGTCGGACCAGTGCAGGCGAATGTACTTCTGCTCGACCCGGATCGATCCGGACACGACGCCGGTCTGGCCCCTGAGGTAGGCGTCACCGAAGCTGGCGGAGACGTCGAAGTTCTGTCCCAGCCCGCTGTGGTCGAGCACGGCCCAGATCTGGGCGTCGTGCAGGAACAGGCCCTGGCCCTGATAGTGGCCGCCATACTTCCAGGTCACACCGAGCCGCAGCGACGTGCCCGTCGAGAGCCCCCAGTCCGTGGCGGTCGAGCCCCACGTCAAGCCGTATTGGAGGGTCTGCTCGGCCTCGTTGGCCCAGTCGAGCGCGCCGGGCTGCTGGCCCGACGGCACCGCGAACGCCCGGTTGGGCATGTGCTGGGTCTGGCCGTTGACCATGATGGACGCGACGTCCTTGGCCGCGTTCCACACGTCCGTGAAGCTCGGACCACCGCCTCCCTCACCCACCGCTCTCTTCTCCTTGTCCCTCGGTGCCTTCGGACTCACCGCTGCCGGCCGCGGGCTCGCTCACCATCGCGCCACCCTCGGCGTACGACGAGTCGTCGGGCACCTTGTCGTAGTCCGGCTTGAAGTGCTCGTGGTAGCGCTCGCCGATCTGGTCCTCGGACTGGACCTGCTGAAGCTCTTCCGCGGTCACCTCACCCGTGCCAGTACCTTCCGCGCTTTCACCCTCTGGGGATTCATCTTCAGCCACGGATACCACCTCCTTTCAGTGGCCAATCCAACCTGATGGGATCGCTGGCGTCCGGAACGACGGGCCCACTACCCGGGCACGGGGGGGTGCCCCATCGGGAACCTGTCCGTGGCCGTTGAGGGTCCGCAGACCGGTCGCCGGCCGCCGGTAAGGTCGCCGCGGTGTTCCTGAAGGCCCTGACCCTCAAGGGGTTCAAGTCGTTCGCCGAGGCCACCCGACTCGAAATGGAGCCCGGGATCACCGTCGTGGTGGGGCCGAACGGGTCGGGCAAGTCGAACATCGTCGACGCCATCGGCTGGGTGCTGGGGGCGCAGGCGCCGAGCGCCGTGCGCTCGCAGAAGATGGACGACGTCATCTTCGCGGGCACGACCTCCCGGCCTGCGCTCGGGCGGGCGGAGGTGGCCCTCACGATCGACAACTCCGCGGGCTTGCTGCCGATCGAGTTCACCGAGGTGACGATCACCCGCACGCTGTTCCGCACCGGCGACAGCGAGTACTCGATCAACGGGGTTCCGTGCCGGCTGCTCGACATCCAGGAGCTGCTCTCGGACACGGGCGTCGGCCGTCAGCAGCACGTGATCGTCTCGCAGGGCCAGATCGACGCCATTCTCAACGCCCGGCCCGAGGACCGGCGGCTGGTGATCGAGGAAGCCGCCGGCGTCCTCAAGTACCGGCGCCGTAAGGAGAAGGCCGAACGCCGCCTGGCCGGCACCGAGGCGAACCTCGTCCGCCTCCAGGACCTGCTCCGCGAGGTGCGCCGCCAACTCCGGCCGCTCGAGCGCCAAGCGCACGCCGCCCGCCGTCACGGCGACCTCCTCGCCGAGCTCACCGCCCTGCGGGTGCACCTCGCCGGGCGTGAGATCGAAGCGCTCGAGGCCCGGCTCGCGTCGAACTCGGGCGCCCGGGCGGAGCTGACCGCGGCGGAGTCCGCGCTGAAGGCTCGGCTGCGCGATCTCGACGGCGCCGTCGCGGGCACCGAGCGCCAGCTGTCGGCCATGGGCGGTGACGACCTGGGCGACGCCCTCGTGCGTTTCGAGTCGTTGCGGGAGCGGGCCCGCGGCCTGGCCGCGGTACTGGCCGAGCGGCGGCGCGGTCTCGACCGCGAGCGCGGCGCGTTCGTCGACCAGGAGGTGATCGCCAGCCTTGAAGCCGAGGCGGCCCGGCTGGCCGACGAGCTGATTCAGGTCGGCGACGCGGCCGCCGAGTTGGCGCCGAGCACGGACGCGCTCGCGGCCGCCGAGGCCGAGCTGGCGGCCGACCGCGCCACCTTCGAGCGCGACTGGCCGGGCGGCGTCGCCGTCCCCGCCGGCACGGCCGCCGCGGAGGTGCGGGGAGAGCTGGGCGCGCTGCGGGCCGCGGTCGAGCGCGGCGACGCGGAGGCGACGCGGGTGCAGGCCCGACTCGCCGCCCTCGACGACAGGACGGCGAGGGTCGCGGGCGAGGCCCAGCGGCTGCGCGGCGAGTTGGAAGGCGCCGACGAGAGCGAGCGCCCCCTCCTCGAAGCGTTCTCGCGGTGCGAACGGATCCACGCTGACGCCGCCGCACAGGTGGCCGCAGCGCAGGCGGCGCGGCGCGCGGCCGACGCCGATCGTCACTCGTGGGCGGCCCGAGCCGACGCCCTCGCTCAGGCCCTCGACGCGGCCCGTGCCCGGGCCGGCGCCGAGCGGCTCGCGGGCGTGCCCGGCGTGCTCGGCACCGTGCTCGATCTCGTCGCCATCGACGACGGCTGGGAGGCCGCCTTCGAAGCCGCGGCGGGCGACGCGCTGGCCGCGGTTGTGGTCGAGGATCTCAGCGCCGGGCGCCGCGCGCTCGACGAGCTCCATCGCGGCGACGTGTCCGGCGCGGTGCTCGCGCTCGGCGCGTCACGACCGATGCGGCTGTTCCCCGAAGGGGGAGAGCCCCTTCGGCGCCACCTGCGGGCGGTGCGGCCCGACGTCGAGGGTCTGCTCGACGTGTTGGTCGGCGGTGCGGTCGTCGTCGACGGCGGATGGGAAGCGGCGCTCGACCTGGCACTCGCGCATCCCGATGCGGTGGTCGTGACCCGGCATGGTGACCGCTTCGGCATCTCGGGCTGGCGGATCGGCGGGCCGGCCGCCGGTGCGACGGGCACCGCGCTCATCGAGGCCCGCGAGCGTGCGGTGTCGGCCCGGGCCATCGCCGACGCGGCCGACGCGGCCCTCACCCACGCGCAGGCGACGCTCGTCGAGGCACAGCGCGCGGAGGCCGAGGCGGCGCGGGCGCTCGACGATCACGATGGGCGGGTCTCGGCTGCGGCCGACGCACTGCAGCGGGTCGAGTCCGACCGGCGCGACGCGGCCACCGAAGCCGACGCGTTGCGCGGCCATCTCTCGGAGCTGACCGAGCACGTCGAGCGCGACCGGGTCCGGGTCGCCGATCTCGCGGCGTCGTTGCCGGATCTCGAAGCCGAGGAGGCGAGCGCGCTCGAACGGGGCCGGGCCGCGGCCGCAGCCCGCGCTCGGCTCGAAGCGCGGGCCAGGGCGGTGGCGTCGCTCCGCACCGAGCTAAGAGTGCGGACCGCCGCCATCGACGAGCGCCGCCATTTCCTCCAGCGCCGGCACGCTGAGGTCGAGGCCCGCCTCACGCGCGACGCCACCGAACGCCACGAGGCCGAGCGGCGGCGGGTGGCGTTGGACGAACGGCACGTCGCCCTCGAACGGCTGGCCGCCCTCGTCGGCGAGCGCGTCACCGTGGTCGAGCGGGAGCTGGCCGCGCTCCACGAGCGACGCCGGCGCCAGTCCGAGGGGGCCCGCGCCGTGGCCGCGCACCTCGACGGGCTCCGCAAGGAGCGCGCCGGCGCGGAGCGGTCGCTGGAGGAGCTCCGGGAGCGAGCGCGACGGGTCGAGGTCGCGGAGGCCGAGACGCGGCTCCGGCTCGAAAGCGCGGTCGAGGCACTGCGCCGCGAGCTCGATCACGAGCCCGGCGCGGCCGCCGACGCGGCCTGTCCGGCGCTACCCGACGGCGTCACCGCCGCGGCCCGGGTGCGCGAGCTCGAACGCGAGCTGCGGCTCATGGGGCCGATCAATCCGCTCGCGCTCGAGGAGTTCGACGCGCTCCAGGAGCGGCACGGGTTCCTCGAAGCACAACTCGAGGACGTGAAGAGCAGCCGGCGCGAGCTCGGCAAGATCATCCGGGCCGTCGACTCCGAGATCATCGCCGTGTTCGCCGCCGCGTTTGCGGACGTGTCGGAGAACTTCGAGCGGCTCTTCTCGACGTTGTTCCCCGGCGGCGGCGGCCGCCTGCGGCTCACCGATCCCGACGATCTGCTGAACACCGGGATCGAGGTCGAAGCCCGACCCTCCGGCAAGAACGTGCGCAAGCTGTCGCTCCTGTCGGGTGGCGAGCGCTCGCTCACCGCGCTCGCGTTCCTGTTCGCGGTGTTCCGCAGCCGGCCCTCGCCCTTCTACGTGCTCGACGAGGTCGAGGCGGCGCTCGACGACGTGAACCTGCACCGGTTCCTCGACCTCCTCCACGAGTTCCGCGAAGAGGCCCAGCTGATCATCGTGAGCCACCAGAAGCGCACGATGGAAGCGGCCGACTGCCTCTACGGCGTCACCATGCAGAGCGGCGGCTCGTCCCGAGTCCTGTCCGAGCGGGTGAGCACGCCCGTCTGACCCCGTTCCCGCTGTTCTCGACGCAATAGCCCGGCGAAGCGACGGGCTATTGCGTCGAGAATGCCGCTACGGGAGGCGGGAGAACCAGGCGAGGGACATCGCGGCGGTGGCGAGCATCAGGCCGAGGGCGATGCCGACGAAGGTAGTGCCGATCTCGTGCTTCTCGATCGTGAAGCCGATCGACGAGCCGATGTCCTTGTAGACCTCGGCCAACTCGCGCTCGGTGACGGCCCGGAAGAACGTGCCGCCGGTCTGATCGGCGATGTCCCGCAACGCGCCCTCGTTCACCGGCACCGGGACGGGCACGGGCTCGCCCGGGATGTCGACCACGCCGTCCTGGGTCCCGAACGCGATCGTGGAGATGGGGACCTTCGCCTCGTCGGCCGCGGCCACCCCGTCCTCGTTCGGGCGCCCGACCGTGGTCTCGCCGTCGGACATCAGCACGATCCGGCCCGGCGCGGGTTCGTCCGCGCTCGCGGGCTCCGGCGCGCGCTCGATGGCGTCGAGCGACGCAAAGATCGCCTCGCCGATGGCGGTGCCCTCGTTCAGTTCGAGTCCCGCGATGACCGACCGCACCGCTTCACGATCGGTCGTGGGCGGCACCTCGATGCGGGCGACGCCGTCGAAGCTCACCAACCCGATGTTGATCGTGTCGGGGATGTGGTCGAGGAAGCTCGTCGCCGCCTCCTGTGCGGCCTCGAGTCGATTGGGGGCGACGTCCTCGGCCTGCATCGACAGTGACGTGTCGATGGCGAGGATGACGGTGGCCCGCTCTTTCGGGACCTTCTCGTCCCGTGTCGGGCGGGCGAACGCGACCACGGAGCTGACGATGGCGAGGATGAACGCCGCGGCCGCGAGGTGCCGCCGCCAGCCGGGCCGCCGGGGCGCGACCGAATCCAACAACGCGATGTTCGTGAACCGCACCGCGTACGTCCGCTTGCGGACTTGGACGGCGACGTACACCGCTGCGATCACCGCGACGAGCGCGAGGAACCACAGCCGCTCCGCGGCGAGGTACGTCATGGCTTGGCCCGCCGTACGTCGTCCATGCGCTGGCGCCGGAGTTGGACGAAGCGCACGATGTCGCGCAGCCAGTCGCGGTCGGTGCGCAGGACGAGATGGTCGCCGCCCGCGGCGCGAACGGCGCGGGCGATGGCGCCGCGCTGCTCGGCGGCCGCGGCGGCGTAGCGGGCCCGGAGCTTCGAGTTTGCGGTCTGGATCTCGCGCCGCTCTCCGGTCTCGGGATCGATGAGCGCGAGGACGCCGACGTTCGGCAGCTCCATCTCGCGGGGATCGAGGATCTCGATGGCCAGCGTCTCGTGCCGGGTGGACAGCCGCCGGAGCGGCTGCTCCCAAGTGGTCGGGGACAGGAAGTCGGAGACGACCACGCACAACCCGCGACGGCGGGCGAGCCGGTCGAGCCGGTCGATGCCGGCGCCGAGATCGACGGCGCCACCGCCCTCGACACGCGGGGCGGTGACGAGCCGGTAGAGGATGCTCTGGAGGTGGGGACGGCCCGTGCGGGCGGGCATCATCGCCGGTCGCCCCCCGCCGAGGAGGACGGCGCCGATGCGGTTGCCGCTGCGGGCGGTGAGGAACCCGACGGCCGCCGCGCCCGCCACCGCGAGGTCGCGCTTCTCGCAGTGCGCGGTGCCGAAGTCGAGGCTGGCCGACAGGTCGACGAGGAGCCACGCCTCCAGCTCGCGGTCGGCGATCGTCTCGCGCACGTGCACCGACTGCATCCGGGCTGTGACGTTCCAGTCGATGCGGCGCACATCGTCGCCCGCCTGGTACTCCCGGGCCTCGCCGAGCTCGCTGCCGTGACCGGGGATCAGCCCGCGGTAGTCGCCCTGCAAGAGCCCGTCGAGTCGCCGCGACACGGCTAGGTCGAGGCGCCGCAGCACCTCCTGCGGTGACGCCAGGTCGAAGCGGAGGACCGTGTTTTTCACGCCGAGCGCATCGCCGGGTCTTGGGCTGACGTCACCCGCGGTGCGGGCACGGTGCCGAGGATGCGGGCCAGGAGATGGTCGGGAGTGAGGTCTCGGGCCAGCGCCTCGTAGGACAGCACGAGGCGGTGGCGCATCACGTCGGGGGCCACGTCGAACACGTCTTGCGGGAGCACGTACGAACGCCCTCGCATCAACGCGATGGCCCGGCCGCCGGCGACCAGGCCGAGGCTGGCCCGGGGGCTCGCACCGAACGCGATGAGCTCGTCGAGGTCGGGCAACCCGAACGACGCCGGTGATCGCGTGGCGAGCACGAGGTTGACCGCATAGTCGACGAGGCTGCGATCGACGTACACGCGGTCGGCCGCGGTCTGCAGCTCGACCAGTGCGTCGAGGCTCAGGACTTCGTCGGCCGTGGGCGGGTCGACGCCCATCCGGTTCACGATCTCGACCTCTTCCGTCGGCGACGGGTAGCCGACGAGGACCTTCATGAGGAAGCGGTCGCGCTGCGCCTCGGGCAGCGCGTACACGCCTTCGGACTCGATCGGGTTCTGCGTCGCCAGCACCAGGAAGGGTTCGGGCACGCCGTGGGTCTTTCCCCCGATTGACACGTGATGCTCGGCCATGACTTCGAGCAGCGCCGACTGCACCTTCGCCGGCGCCCGGTTGATCTCGTCGGCGAGGACGAAGTTGGCGAACACGGGGCCGAGCTCGACGTCGAAGGTCTCCTTCGACGCTCGGTAGATCCGGGTGCCGACGATGTCGGCGGGCAGGAGGTCGGGCGTGAACTGGATGCGCACGAAGGATCCGCCGACGACCGACGCCAGTGTCTCCACGGCGAGGGTCTTCGCCAGCCCCGGCACCCCCTCGAGCAGGCAATGGCCGCGGGCCAAGAGGCAGACCAGAAGCCGCTCGATCAGGCGCTCCTGACCGACGATCACCTTCTTGATCTCGAACAGCGCCGTCTCGATCCGGGCGTCGTCGGTCGGTTCGGTCACGTGTCCTCCGTCGGGGTCGGCGCCAGCGAGGCCGAGGCGAGTGTTCAACTTCGCACCGAAGGACACGGTAAACCCGCGGGCCGGCGCCGCGGCCCGCGGGTCACTCGCTCATGACGCCCGCGCGTACCAGCCGACGACGTCGACGACGAGTTGGGTGCAGCCGGACGAGTCGAAGATGGCGATCTGTCCGTTGCTGCCGACCTCGGCGATCACGACGTTCGCGATCGTCTGGCCGGCGGTGAAGTTCAGGTTCGACGCGTGCTGGTTTCTCTCCTCTTTCGCCCGGCCGGAGCACGATCACGCCGTGGCCCCGGAATCGGCGCGCGCCTCTACGCTCGATGAGGTGCGACTGCTCGTGGTGGAGGACGAGACCGAACTGGCCGATGCGATCGCACGCGGGTTGCGACGCGAGGGCTACGCGGTCGATGTCGCCAGCGACGGCGGGGAGGCGCTCGAGAAGCTGGCCCTGACGGAGTACGACCTGGTGTGCCTTGACCTGACGCTGCCCGCCGTCGACGGCTTGGAGGTGTGCCGGCAGCTGCGCTCCGGGTTGGGTCCGGGAGGTGGTGAGCCGGGTACCCGCGTGCTCATGTTGACCGCGCGCGACAGCCTCGAGGACCGGGTGGTCGGGCTCGACGACGGCGCCGACGACTACCTCGTCAAGCCGTTCGCGTTCCCCGAGCTGTCGGCGCGCGTCCGGACGCTGCTGCGGCGCGAGGGATCACGGAGCGGCGCCCTCCTGCGCGTCGGCGACGTCGAGATGGACACCGCCCGCCACGAGGCCCGCCGTGGGGGTCGGTCGTTGGACCTCACCGCCAAGGAGTTCGCGCTGCTCCGGTACTTCCTCACCCACGCGGGCGAGGTCCTGTCACAGGAGCACCTCCTCGAGCACGTGTGGGACGAGCACGCCGATCCGTTCACCAACACCGTTCGGGTCACGGTCGGTTCGTTGCGGCGCAAGCTCGTGGCCGGGGGCGAGCCGGCCCTCATCGAGACGATCATCGGCCGGGGCTACCGGCTGCTCGACGCGTGAACGCGTCGGCCGCCACGGCGGGCACCAAGCGGGCGGGCACCGTGCGGTTCGTCGAGCGCCTCCCGGCGTGGATGGGCTCGATCCGGTTCCGGCTCACCGTCCTCTACTCCGTGCTGCTGTTCGGCTTGGCGGCCGCGGTGGTGGGGGGGCTGTACGCGGGCCTCGCCCACAGCCTCGACAAGGAGCCCGTGTCGCAGACGTACACGATTCGCCAGCCGGTCCTGACGCCTGAGGGCGTCGGTGTGCGCGAGGACACTGTCCGCGCCGAGTTCCGGACGCTCGAGTCGCTCGTGAACGAGCGGGCGCTCGACCGGTTGCGCACCTACTCGTTCGGCGCGCTCGGGCTCCTTTTCGTCGCGAGTCTCGGCGTCGGCTGGGTCGTCGCCGGTCGGGTGCTCGCGCCCATCGGGCGCATCACAGGAGTCGCTCGCGACATCCAGGCCACCGACCTCTCGCGCCGCATCGCCATGAAGGGACCGAAGGACGAACTGCGCGATCTCGCCGACACGTTCGACGCCATGCTGGCCCGCATCGACGACGCGTTCGAAGGGCAGCGCCGCTTCATCCAGGAGGCGTCCCACGAGCTGCGCAACCCGCTGGCCGTGATGCGCACCAACCTCGAGGTCGTGCTGGCCGATCCCGACGCGACCGCGGACGAGCTCCGGCACACCGCGACCGTGGTCGCCCGCACCATCGAGCGGATGAGCCGGCTGGTCGACGACCTACTGGTGTACGCGCGCACCGGCGCGGCGGAGAGCCAGCGGGCGCCCGTGGAGTTGGGCGCGCTCGTCCACGAGACGGCCGAGGAGTTCACCGCAACGGCGGAGCGCCGCCGCATACGGATCGCGACGTCGGTGTCCGGCGAGCCTCGGGTGCTCGGCGACCGCACCGCGTTGAAGCGAGCGGTCGCCAACCTCGTCGACAACGCGGTGCGGCTCGTCCCGGCCGGCAGCACGATCACGATCGGGGCGGGGGAGCGGGCTGGCTGGGCAACCCTGTCGGTGGCCGACGAGGGCCCGGGGATCGCAGCCGACGACCACGAGGCGGTGTTCCAACGGTTCTGGCGGCGAGCCCACGACAGCGACGGGAACGAGCGCCGCAGCGGGCTCGGCCTGGCGATCGTCCGCCAGATCGTCGAGGGGCACGGTGGCCACGTCGGCCTGTCGTCCGAAGAGGGCACCGGATCCACGTTCGTGCTGTGGTTGCCGCCCTTCGTCGAAATTTACGCGCCTCCCGGTACCGTCGTCTCGTGAGCAGCGCATGGAATCCGCAGCCACCGGAGTCGCCCCCCACGGCGCCCTTCCCCCCTTTCGACGGCGAGGCCTGGCCCCCGGCTCCGCCGGCCGGTGCCTTTGGTGATTCGGTTTCGACCCCGCCACCGCCACCGCCACCTCTGCCTCCTCCTCCGCCGCCGTACGCGCCCCCTGACGCTCCGAGCTCGGCGCCCCCGTACGCGCCGCTCGACTCCTACATCCCCGGCCCGCCGCCTCCGCCGGTACCGCCTCCCAAGCCCGCCCGCCGGCGGGGGCGCCGGGTCGTCGCCGCTCTTCTTGCCGTGGTCGTCTTCGTCGGTGGCGGCTACGTCGCCGGTCGCGCCGTCACCGACGACGACCCACGGGCGGCGACGGCCAGCCAGCAGACGCCGTCGACCGTCGCGACGAACCAGACCGCGGGGACGGTTCCCGGCACCTCGCAGGAGCCAGTGGCGGCTGTCGCCGCCGCCGTAGCCCCGGCGGTCGTGCAGCTCGAGACCGGCACGGGCCTCGGCTCGGGGATCATCTACGACGCCGACGGCCTGATCCTCACCGCAGCCCACGTCGTCGCGGGCGAATCGACCGTTACCGTCCGGCTCGCCGACGGCACCGTGCTGGACGGAGAGGTGGTCGGCACCGACCCCGGCACCGACATCGGTGTCGTGCGGGTGCACAGCGACAAGAAGCTTCCGGCCGCGACGCTGGCCACGGGCGTGCCCCTGCAGGTCGGTCAGCTGGCCGTCGCCATCGGGAGCCCGTTCGGTCTCGACCAGACCGTGACCTCGGGCGTCGTGAGCGCCATCGACCGGCCCATGCCGACACTCGACGGTGCCATCGGCATGATCCAGACCGACGCGCCGATCAACCCCGGTAACTCGGGAGGCGCGCTGGCCGATCGCATGGGCCGCATCATCGGCGTCAACGACCAGATCCAGACCGACTCCGGCGGCAACGTCGGCGTCGGCTTCGCGATCCCCATCGACGTCGCCTCGGAGGTCGCCCAGGAGCTCGTCGCCGGCCAGCCGATCGAACACGCCTTCCTCGGCGTGCAGACGAGCGACGCCGCCGGCGACAACGGCGGCGCGCTGGTCGTGCAGGTGCAGTCGGGCTCGCCCGCCGACGACGCCGGCGTCGAGCGCGGCGACCGGATCACCGCGGTCGACGGCGCGCCGGTGCGCACCGCGACCGATCTCGTCGCCAAGATCCGTGGCGCCAACCCCGGCGACGAGGTGACCCTCACGATCGACCGCGACGGCGACGAGCAGACCGCGACCGTCACGCTCGGTTCGAAGTAACGGGGCGGCCAGCCCCCGCAGCCCAGACCGTTAGCGTGACGGCATGGTCGCCGTGCTGATCATCGCTGTCCTCGTGGTGCTGGCGGTCGCCGCCGTCGTGATCGTGACCCGCAGCTTCGGGAGCCGGCCCGAGCTCGAGCCGCCGCCGGCGCCGCCGGCCGTTCGACCGCCCGCAGAGTCCACGGCGGCGCCCGCGCCCGAGGCGGAGGCCGCGCGGGTCGACGAGGACACGGTCGCCGAGATCGAAGAGGCGTTGGCCCCCGCGGTCAAGCCCAGCGTTCGCGACCGGCTGTCGAAGGCCCGCGGTGCGCTCGGGGCTTACCTCGGGGCCATCCGCGCTCGCACCAAGATCGACAACGACACGTGGGACGAGCTCGAAGAGGCGCTGATCACCGCCGATGTCGGCGTGGCCACGACGGCGGAGCTGCTCGACGGACTCCGCACCCGGGTGAAGGCCGAGGGCATGACGAGTCCCGACGCGCTGCTCGATGCGCTCAAGGCCGAGCTGAAGGTGCAACTCGACGGCGAGCGCGCCTTGCGGTTCGAGGCTGGCGCGCCGAACGTGTGGCTGTTCGTTGGGGTGAACGGTGTGGGGAAGACCACGACGATCGGCAAGGTCGGCCGCCGGGCGAAGTCCGAAGGCCACGACGTGGTGATGGCTGCGGGTGACACGTTCCGTGCCGCCGCCGCCGAGCAGCTGGAGCTGTGGGCCGAGCGGGTGGGGGCCGACATCGTGCGAGGCGCCGAGGGCGGCGACCCCAGCTCGGTGATCTTCGACGCGGTCCAGCGGGCGGCCGCCCGCGGCGCCGACCTCGTGCTCGCCGACACCGCGGGTCGCCTCCATACCAAGACCAATCTCATGGAGGAGTTGCGCAAGGTGCGCCGGGTCGCCGACCGGGAGCCGGGAAAGGTCACCGAGGTGCTGCTCGTGCTCGACGCGACCACGGGTCAGAACGGGCTGGTGCAGGCCCGCCAGTTCACGGACGCGGTCGATGTCACGGGGGTCGTGCTCACCAAGCTCGACGGCTCGGCGAAGGGCGGCATCGTGCTCGCCATCCAGCGCGACCTCGGCATCCCCGTGAAGCTCGTCGGGCTCGGCGAGCAGGCTGACGACCTCGTCGACTTCGATGCCGACGAGTTCGTCGAGGCCCTATTCTCGTGAAGTGTTCTTGATCAGCCTGGCCCTCCTGCCGCTGCGCATCGCGTTCGGGACGACGAAGCTCGGGCTGAAGGTCGGTTACCGCACGGGCCGGCTCGTCGGGTACCGACGCATCACGGTGTTCGGGCTGGGCGTGGCCGCGGGTCTCCTGCTGGCGCCGACCACCGGCCGCCAGCTGCGCGGGAAGCTGCAGTCGCTGGCCCAAGGGCGCCTCGGCGGCGTACCCGACAACGAGCTCGTCGATCGGGTGCGCTTCGAGCTGAGCCACTCGCCCAAGACGTGGCACCTGCCCCAACCCGACGTCGACGTGAAGGCCGGCACCGTCGTGCTCAGCGGGTCCGTCCCCCACGAGACCGGGCGCCAAGACCTCGCCCGGGCCGCCGCGGCCGTGCGCGGCGTCGGCACCGTTGAGAACCAACTCCTCGTCACCGGCGGTAACGGCGCCACCTGACCCCATCTCGACGCAATAGCCCGGCGAAGCGACGGGCTATTGCGTCGAGAATGGCTGCGGCGGGTGAACCGGTAGCATCGCAACCCGCATGTTCGAGGCCTTGTCCGACCGGTTCGATGGCATCTTCAAGCGCCTGCGCGGGCGCGGGAAGCTGCGCGAGCAGGATGTCGACGAGGTGCTGCGAGAGATCCGGCTGGCGCTCCTCGAGGCGGACGTCAACTTCAAGGTCGTCAAGGGGCTGGGCGAACGCATCCGCGCCCGGGCCGTCGGCCTCGAGCTGAGCCAGGCCCTCAACCCCGCGCAACAGGTCGTCAAGATCGTCAACGACGAGCTCACGGCCACCCTCGGCGGCGAGACGATGCGGGTGACGTTCGCATCCAAGCCGCCCACCATCCTGCTCCTCGCCGGCCTGCAGGGCTCGGGCAAGACCACCAACGCCGCGAAGCTGGCCCGCTGGTTCAAGCAGCAGGGCCGCAACCCGCTCCTCGTGGGGGCCGACCTCCAACGGCCCGCGGCCGTCGAGCAGCTGCGCACGCTCGGCCGTCAGATCGACGTGCCGGTCTTCAGCCAGCCCGGCGACCCGGTGGCCACCGCCAAAGCCGGTCTCGCGGAGGCCCGTCGCATCGGGCGCGACGTCCTCATCGTCGACACCGCCGGCCGCCTGGCCATCGACGCCGAGATGATGGAGCAGGTCCGCGAGATCTCCGGCGCCATCGACCCGCACTACACGTTCCTCGTCGTCGACGCCATGACCGGTCAGGACGCGGTCAACACCGCCGAAGCGTTCCACGCCACGCTCGCGCTCGACGGCGTCATCCTCACCAAGCTCGACGGCGACGCCCGCGGCGGCGCCGCGCTGTCGGTGAAGGAGGTCGTCGGCCGGCCGATCGCCTTCGCGTCCACCGGCGAGAAGCTGGCCGACTTCGACCTGTTCCACCCCGATCGGCTTGCCGGCCGCATCCTCGGGATGGGCGACGTCCTCACCCTCATCGAGCGGGCAGAGGAGGTCTACGAGAAGGACGCGGCCGAGGCGGCGGCGGCCAAGCTCCTCGAAGGCGAATTCACCCTCGAGGACTTCCTCGAGCAGATGCAGCAGGTCAAGAAGATGGGCCCGCTGAGCGGCCTGGTCGGCATGATGCCGGGCCTGCCGAAGGAGCTGAAGAACCAGGAGATCGACGAGCGCGAGGTCGGGCGCATCGAGGCGATGATCCGGTCGATGACCCCGGCCGAGCGGGCCGCCCCCGATCTCATCGACGGCTCCCGCCGGCTGCGCATCGCCACCGGGAGCGGCACGACCCCGTCGGAGGTCAACCAGCTCGTCAAGCAGTTCAAGGAGGTCCAGCGGATGATGAAGCGCTTCAGCGCCATCCCTGGCCTCGGCCGCAAGATGAAGGGAAAGAAGGGCAAGAAGGGCGGCGGGCGGGTCACGCCCCGAGGCACCAGCCCGAAGTCCTCGAAGGTCCCGTTCGAGCTCCCGATGGACCCATCGAAGTTCCCGGGCTTGAACTGACCGTGTTTCGCGACCACGATGGTCGGTCGCTCACAAGCGCCTACAACAGGAACAGGACGTACAGCCAGTGGCCGTGAAGCTCCGCCTCATGCGGATGGGCAAGAAGAAGCAGCCGACGTACCGCGTGGTCGCGGCCGATTCCCGGTCGCCTCGTAACGGTCGGTTCATCGAGATCGTGGGCACGTACGAGCCGCGCGAGGAACCGTCGCGGGTTCTCATCGACAACGACAAGGCGGTGGCGTGGCTGCGCAAGGGCGCGCAACCCACCGACACCGTCGAGAAGCTGCTCAAGCAGTCCGGGGCGTGGGAGCAGTTCAAGGGCGCCTCATGAGCGACGTGGACGACGTCGACGAGGTCGACGATATGAGCGACGATCAGGACGACGACGACGCCAACCGGATCCCGGCCGCGAACGCCCTCGCGGTCTTGGAGTACCTCACGAAGTCGATGGTCGACGACCCCGACTCGGTCGAGATCGAGGTCGAGGAGCGTCGCAACCGCGGTCGGGGCGGATTCACGCTCGCAGTTCGGGTCGCGCCGTCCGACATGGGCCGCGTGATCGGCAAGCGGGGCCGCATCGCGGGCGCCATACGCACGGTGGTGCGGGCGGCTGCGGTGCGCGACGGCGTCGAGGTCGACGTCGACTTCTTGGACTAGGAGTCCACTCAGGCGTGCTCGAGGTCGGGCGGGTCGTCAAGGCCCACGGCCTCGCGGGTGAGGTGATCGTCGGCCTCGTGACCGACCGCGTGGAGCGCGTCGCGCCCGGCACGGTCCTCACCACGGACCGCGGACCGCTCGAGATCACGGGCTCACGGCCGCACCAGGGCCGGTGGATCGTGTCGTTCGCGGGTGTGGCGAGTCGGGAGGCGGCCGAGCGCCTCAGGGGCGTCATCCTTCATGCCGAACCTCTCGACGATCCCGACGCGCTGTGGGTGCACGAGTTGATCGGGGCGGATGCCGTCCTGCCCGACGGCACCCGTGCCGGTCTCGTCGACGCGGTGGAGGACAACCCGGCCGGCGACCTCCTCGTCCTCGACACCGGCGCGCTCGTGCCGGTGCGCTTCGTCGTGGGCTGGGACGATGAGCGCCGGCTGGTGATCGACCCGCCCGCCGGCCTTTTGGATCTCGACGGCTGAGGCCGGGAGGATCGACGTGACCGAGCACGCGGCCGTTCTGGCCGCCGGCAACCCCATCGACCACGCGCGGCTGCTCGGCTGGCGCCGTCATGGCCCTGCTGGTCGATATCGCCCCGCGCCCCGACACCGTCTCGGGCGGATTCGTCCCGGTCGCGGCGGTGTGGTTGCTCGCAGGTTCGCGGCGGCCTGGGTGGTGCTTCTCACCGGGTGCGCGCTGCTATAGCCATCTACCCTCCGCACCCATGAAGGCGCTGCTATACGGCGTGCGACCCGAATCGCAACCGGCTCCGGCCGACGACAACCCACTGCTCCAGGCTCTGGCGCGCACGCCGATGCAGCTGGTCGACGTCGACGACGCTCGTCCGTTGCGGCCCGACTGGGTGGTCACCAAGCCACGGCTGACGGGCATCTGCGGTAGCGACTCGAAGCAGGTGTTCATGGACTGGGGCGACGTCGGGTCGCCCGACAACCCGATGAAGGCGTTCTTCTCGCTGCCGCAAGTGCTCGGCCACGAGGTCGTCGCCGACGTCGTGGCCCTCGGTCCCGAAGCCGAAGGCTTGGAGGTCGGTGATCGCGTCGTGCTCAACCCGTGGCTCACGTGCGCGCCCCGGGGCGTCACGCCGATCTGTCCCGCATGCGAGGCGGGCGACCTGAGCCTGTGTTGGTCGTTTGCGGTCGGGCCCATCGCGCCCGGCATCCACATCGGCACGTCCAAGGACGCATCGGGCGGCTGGGCCGAGCTCATGGCCGCGCACGACTCGATGCTGTTCAAAGTCCCCGATGCCCTGCCGGACGAGCTGGCGGTGTTGGCCGACCCGTTCGCCGTCAGCTTGCATTCGATCACCCGGCACTCGCCGCCCGCGGGTGGCCGGGTCATGGTCTACGGGGCGGGCGCGCTCGGCACGTGTGCGATTGCCATCCTCCGCGCGCTGCACCCCGACGTCGAGGTCCTCGCCGTCGCGCGGTTCGACGCGCAGGCCGAGTTGGCGCGGGCGCTGGGCGCGACCGTGATCGGACACGAGCCCGCGCTGAAGGTGATCGAGGAAGCGGCCGACTGGTCGGGTGGTGTGTTGCAGCCGGCGGACGGCTTGCCGATGGCGTACCCGGGTGCGATCGACGTCGTCTACGACACGATCGGCAAGCGCGAGACGTTCGAGGTAGGGGCCCGTGTGCTGCGGGCGCGGGGCACGATCGTGAAGGCGGGCGTGCACGGCCCCACGTTCTGGGAGGACACGCCGCTCTACTTCAAAGAGCTCTCGCTCGTCGGGTCGAACGCCTTCGGGCTCGAGGAGGTCGAGGGTGTGCGGCAGCACGGGATCGACCATTATCTCGACCTCGCGACCACGGGTCGGGTCGACCTCACCGGCATGCTCACGCACACGTTCCGCCTCGACGAGTGGCGGGATGCGTTCGCCGCGCTGGCGACCCAGGACCGCAGCGGCGCCATAAAGGTGGCGTTCGACTTCCGTTAGCGTTCTGGCGAGCGTGGCTAGTCGTGGTGACTAGCTGATCTCGCCAGAACGCGGTACGGGACGAGCCACTCGTCCAACTGGGTGAGGGGGCCGGGTTCGAGCGCGTAGACGCGTCGCTGGGCGTCGCCCCGCCACCGGACGAGGCCGGCGTCGCGGAGGACACGCAGGTGTCGCGACACTGCGGGGCGTGACACCGTGAACGCCGAGGCCAACTCGCCCGCGGTGCGCTCGCCGTCCCCGAGCAGATCGAGGAGGCGGCGCCGGGTGGGATCGGCCACCGCCTCGAACACCGTCGTCGCCACGTGACCTTTGTAACAGATCAGTTACGTAACAAGCAAGTTACAAAGTACGATCGCCGCCGGCATGCGGATCGACGTGTTCACGATCTTCCCCGAGATGGTCGACGGCTTCGCGCGCCAGAGCCTCATTGGCAAGGCGCGTGAGCGCGGCTTGCTCGACGTGCGCGTGCACGACCTCCGTTCCGCGGCGACGGATCCCTACCGCTCCGTCGACGACGCGCCCTTCGGCGGGGGTGCGGGCATGGTGCTGATGGCGGAACCGCTCTTCGGCGCGGTGGAGGCCGTTGATCCGCCCCGACCCTTGCTGCTCCTCGGCCCGGCGGGCCGCCGCCTCGACCACGCCTACGCCCGCGAGTTGGCCGCGCTTGACGGCCTCTCGCTGCTGTGTGGCCGCTACGAAGGGGTCGACGAGCGGGTCCGCGAGCACTTGGTCGACGGCGAGATCTCGATCGGTGACTACGTCCTGGCCGGCGGCGAGGTGGCGGCCATGGTCGTGCTCGAGGCCGTCACCCGCTTCGTGCCCGGCGTGCTCGGCAACGACGCGTCCAGCGAGGACGAGTCCTTCGCCGACGGCCTGCTCGAGTACCCGCAGTACACCCGGCCGGCGGAGTTCCGCGGCTGGGCGGTGCCGGAGGTGCTGCGCTCGGGCGACCACGGCCGGGTGGCGCGGTGGCGGCGGGTCCAGGCCCTGGCGCGCACCATCGCCCGGCGCCCCGACCTCATCGCGGCCCGCGGCGGCCTGACCGACGATGAAGCGCGCCTGTTGGAGCAGGAGGGCGGCATCCCCTACGATGACGGGTCCGCCGATCCGCTTCCGGAGCCTCCGCGCCATGAACCGCACTGACCTGATCGACAACGAGAGCTTGCGCGACGACATCCCGGCTTTCGCCCCCGGCGACACGCTGAAGGTGCACGTGCGAGTGGTCGAGGGCAACAAGGAGCGCGTGCAGCTGTTCCAGGGTGTGGTCGTCCGCCGCCAGGGTGACGGCGTGCGCGAGACGTTCACGGTGCGCAAGGTGAGCTACGGCGTCGGCGTCGAGCGCACCTTCCCCGTCCACTCACCGGTCCTCGCCCGCATCGAGGTGTTGACGCGAGGCGATGTTCGGCGGGCCAAGCTCTACTACCTGCGCGACCGGGTCGGTAAGGCCGCGAAGGTGAAGGAGAAGCGCACCCGCTGATCGACTGGAAGCCGGTCGTTCCCCTCCGGCGACGGCGGGGCCTGCAACCCTTTGCCGTCCAGCGCCGAGGCCGCACCGGGCTCGCCTTCTCGCTCGTCGAGCTTCCGATCCTCGTCGTCGTCGCGCTGGCGGTGACCTTCGTGCTGAAGACGTTCGTGGCCCAAGCGTTCGTGATCCCGTCGGAGTCGATGTACCCGACGCTGAAGATCGGCGACCGCGTCGTGGTGTCGCGGGTCTCCTACGACCTTCACGAGCCGAATCGCGGCGACGTGGTCGTGTTCCCCAACCCGCGGCTCGAAGCGACCGACCACAGCGCGTACCCACTGCGCATCCTCCACGAGATCCTTCAGGGTGTCGGCGTCCGCCGACCGCCCGAGCAGGAGTTGATCAAACGGATCATCGGACTGCCGGGCGAGACGATCGAAGGGCGCGACGGTCAGGTCTGGATCGACGGTCGCCCGCTGTCCGAGCCGTACCTCCAACCGGGGGTGCGCACCGACAACCTCGTTCTCACCGTGCTCCCGGCCGGCCGGGTGTTCGTCATGGGCGACAACCGCGGCGACTCGAGCGACTCGCGGGTCTTCGGCCCGGTCGCGGTGTCCACGATCGTCGGCCGTGCTCTCTTCCGCGCGTGGCCACCTGCGCGGGTTGCGTTCCTCTGAAGGCGGGCGGGCATACCATGGCCGCCATGGGTACCGAGGATCTCGAGCAGTACGAGGCGGAGCTCGAGCTCCAGTTGTACAAGGAGTACAAGGACGTCTGTCCGATGTTCTCCTACGTCGTCGAGACCGAGCGGCGTTTCTATCTGGCGAACGAGGTCAAGCAGACCGTCCACAACAGCGAAGGACGCACGCACATCGAGATCGACATGCGTGACGCGTGGGTGTGGGACATGTATCGCCAGAGCCGCTTCGTGCCTTCGGTGCGGATCGTCACGTTCAAGGACGTGAACGTGGAGGAGCTTCCCAAGAAGGACATCTGATGACGGTCGCCCGCCGGGCGCTCGGCGTGTCCGGCGAGGACGCCGCGGCGGCGTGGTACGAAGCCAACGGGTACGAGGTCCTCGCCCGGAACTGGCGTTGCCGAGAAGGCGAGCTCGATCTCGTCGTGCGGCGCGCCCGCACCATCGTGTTCTGCGAGGTGAAGACCCGCACCACCGTCCGCTTCGGTGTGCCGGCCGAGGCCGTCACCCACGAGAAGCGCCAACGCATCCGCGTGCTCGCGGCCCGCTGGCTGAGCGACTCGCCCGTGCGGCCGCGGGAGATCCGCTTCGACGTTGCCGCGGTCATGGACGGCGTCGTGGAGATGATCGAGGGCGCGTTCTAGGACAGGCGTCCGGGGCGGCGCCGGTGCCGGTGCTGCCAACACGCGTGATGCCAGTGGCGGCGGAGGTCGGGCGTCTCGAGCGGAACGACCACGACGTGGCCGACTCCGACGTCGATGTCGTGGTTGCACCCCGGGCACAGGTACGTCTTGGTCGCCTCGTACGGCTGCACCCGGCGTACCTCGACCTCGTCGTCGATCACCCGAAGAGGGCCCACGCCACCAGGAGGGCGATGACCACCATCGCCGCGGCGACCATGACGTAGTCGGCAGGGGAGCGGCGCTGCTGGCGGAAGGGATTGAAGCCCACGGCGACCAGTATCGTGCCGCCGATGGAGACCCTCCAGATCGAACGGGCCGACGGGATCGTCACCGTCACGTTGACCCGGCCCGAGCGCAAGAACGCCATCAACGACGTGATGTGGGACGAGCTCCTCGCGACGTTCCGCGGGGTGTCGCAGTCACCTGACGACCGGGTGGTCGTGATCACCGGCGCGGGAGGTGCGTTCTGTTCGGGCGCGGACCTGATCGATCCGAGCGGCCGGCAGACCAACGGGCTGACCTGGATGCGCCACGTGGGCGACGTCTGCATCGCGCTCCATCAACTACGGCAGCCGGTTATCGCGAAGGTCACCGGCATCGCCGCCGGTGCCGGCTGCAACCTGGCCCTCGGCTGCGACCTGATCGTCGCGTCCGAGGAGGCGCGGTTCAGCGAGATCTTCGCCCGGCGGGGACTGGCCCTCGACTTCGGCGGCTCGTGGCTGCTGCCGCGGCTCATCGGCCTGCACAAGGCGAAGGAGTTGGCGCTGTTCGCCGACATCATCTCGGCCAAGGAAGCCCAGGACATCGGCCTCGTGAATCGAGTCGTGGCCGCGACGGAGATCGACGCGTTCGTCGACGACTGGGCGCGGCGGCTGGCCGCCGGTCCGCCGATCGCCCTGTCGCTCACGAAGAAGATGCTCAACGCGTCGTTCGGTGCGACGCTGGAAGAGGCGGTCGAGCACGAGGCCCGCTCGCAGGTCGTCAACTTCGGCACCGCGGACACGGCCGAGGCCATGCAAGCTTTCCTGCAGAAGCGCGACCCCCACTTCACCGGCCACTGACGCGCGAGGGTCCGCGCCGCCAGGCTGTGGCGCTCGAGGATCCCACGGACCCCGGACTGCCATATCCCCCCGAATCGCCACAGCCGTGCGGCTGGTCGTCGCTGGCTTCGTTGTCACACCCCCTGCGTATCCTTTGACTGACCGCTCGTCGGCCGGCGTCACGGCCCTCCTCCATGTTCTGTCGTGTCCTGAGGAGGCCGTCCCGTGCTCACGCTCGCGCTGGTCCCGTCCGCCAGCCTTTTCGGCGTCGACGGGCACGCCGTCACCGTCGAGGTGTATTCGTCCACGGGGGTGCCGAGCTTCACCGTGGTGGGGTTGCCCGACGCCTCGTGCCGCGAGGCGCGCGACCGCGTTCGGGCCGCCCTCGGGTCCGCGGGGATCGCGTGGCCGAACAAGAAGGTCATCGTGAACCTGGCGCCGTCGATGCTGCGCAAGGTCGGCAGCGGGCTCGACTTGCCGATCGCCATCGGCGTCCTCGTCGCCGAGGGTCACGTTGCGATGGACGCCATCCACGGCATGGCCTTCGTCGGCGAGCTGGGCCTCGATGGCGCGGTACGGCCGGTGCCCGGCATCGTCTCGTTGGTCGATGCAGTGGATCACCCGGTGGCGGTCGTGCCCCGAGCGGGCGCGCACGAGGCCGCGCTCGTCGGCCGTCACGAGATCCGGGCGGTCGCCAACGTCGCCGACCTGCTGGCCGCGCTGCGAGGCGAGGCCGAGTGGCCCGACCCGCCACCGGCGCCGCCGGCCCCGGCCGTCGTGTCCCCGCCCGACCTCGCCGACGTCCGAGGTCAACCGGTGGCCCGCTTCGCGCTCGAGGTGGCCGCCGCGGGCCGTCATCATGTGCTGCTGGTCGGCCCGCCCGGGGCCGGCAAGACGATGCTGGCGCGGCGCTTGCCCGGGCTGCTGCCGCGGCTCGAGGCCGACGAGGCGCTCCAAGTCACGAGGGTGCACTCGGCCGCCGGGCTTCCGCTGCCCGCGGGCGGTCTCGTCCAGTGCCCACCGTTCCGAGCACCCCACCACGGCGCCTCTGCGGTGTCCCTCGTCGGGGGCGGCAGCGGCGCGATGCGCCCCGGCGAGATTTCCAACGCGCACGGCGGTGTGCTCTTCCTCGACGAGCTCGGCGAATTTCACACCGACGTGCTCGAGGCCCTGCGCCAGCCCCTCGAAGAGGGCGTGATACGCGTCGCCCGGGCCGCGGCGAGCGTCACCTACCCGGCCCGCTTCCTTCTCGTCGCGGCGATGAACCCGTGCCCGTGCGGCGACGGCGGTCCACCGGGCAGCTGCCGCTGCTCCGACGCGGCGCGCGCCCGCTACTCCCGGCGTCTGTCGGGCCCGCTGCTCGACCGCCTCGACCTCCGGGTCGAGGTCTCGCGCCCCGATGTCGGCGATCTCCTCGGCGGTACCGGCGGCGAGCCTACCGCGACGGTCGCCGAGCGAGTCGCCGCCGCCCGCGGCCGCGCCCGCGAGCGTGGCGTTGCCGCCAACGCCGACATCCCGCCCCACCGCCTCGACGAGTTGGCGCCGCTCGGTCCGGCCGCCACCGATCTGCTCGAGGTCGCGCTCCGCACCGGCCGGTTGAGCGCCCGCGGGCTCAAGGGCGTGCGCACCGTGGCGCTCACCATCGCCGACCTTCAGCAGGTCGATGGGCCCGTGCAAGCCGAGCACGTTGCGCTGGCGTTGAGCCTGCGGCCCTGCGTATTGGCGGTCGAGCAATGGGCCGCGTGACGCCCGTCCGCCGGGCGGGGACTCGTCTGGCGGCGGCCGAGCCCGCTTCCGGCGACGAGGTCCTGCCCCCCGAGGCGTGGGCGGCCGCGCTCGCCTCGTTGCCGGGGATGGGTCCCGCTCGGCTCGCGACCGTCTTGCGCACCTTCCCGTCGGTCGACGTGTGGCGCGAGATTCGGGCCGGGACCCTCCTCGACGACCGGTGCTTCCTGCTCGAGCTCGGCCGGCACGGCCGCGACCTCCTGCGGGCGTGGCGCGAGGTCGCAGTCGCGCTCGACGTCTCGGACCTGTGGTCCCGCTACGCGGCGTCGGGTGTCGGCGTGGCCGCGTTGGGCTCGGCCGCGTTCCCCGCGGCCCTTGCCACCGACATCGAACCGCCCGGCGTGCTGTTCATGGCCGGAGATCCTGATGTGATCGCCGGTCCCCGGGTCGGCATCGTGGGGACACGGCGGTGCACGCGGTACGGGAGGGAGGTCGCCTACGACCTCGGCCGCGATCTGGCCGCGGCGGGCGTGGGCGTCGTGTCCGGCCTTGCGATCGGCATCGACGGCGCCGCACACGCCGGCGCGCTGGCCGCCGGTGAGGGAGTCGCACCGCCGATCGCGGTGGTGGGCAGCGGCCTCGACGTCGTGTACCCGCCGCGGCACGCGGTCTTGTGGCGGCGCGTGCGTGAGGCGGGGGTGGTGCTGTCCGAAGCGCCGCTTGGCGCCGCGCCCGAGCCGTGGCGGTTCCCGGCGCGCAACCGGCTCATCGCCGCCCTGGCCGACGTGATCGTGGTCGTCGAGTCCCACGAGCGGGGCGGGTCGATGCACACGGTCGCCGAGGCCGCCCGCCGCGATCGAGTGGTGTTGGCGGTGCCGGGCCCGGTGCGGAGCGCGGCGTCCTCGGGCACGAACCGTCTGCTCAGCGAAGGGGCGGGTCCGGCGTGCGACGTCGGCGACGTGCTCGTCGCCCTGGGGTTGTCGCCGGGCGGGCAGCGCCGCTCCGCGGAACGGCGGTCGTCACCCGACGCCGACGACGCCGCCATCCTCGACGCCGTCGGCTGGCAGCCCGCGTCGCTGGAGCAGCTCGTCGTGCGCACGGGCCTGCCGCTGCCGAGGTTGTCGCTCACAGTCGCCCGGTTGGAAGCCAGGGGCTGGCTGGCCCGGCAGGGCGCCTGGTACGAGCGCGTCGTGCGGGACGGTCAGCGATGAGCCGGCCAGTCCTGTCCTGGCTGGCGTGGTGGATTGCCCATTGCGCGTGGACTCCGCCGGTACGGTGGGCGCGTGCCGTGGCAGCTCGACGCCTTCACCGCGTCCTTGACCGCGGCCGCGCCGGCGACGGTCGCGGCGTACCGGCAGGACCTCGACGCGTTCGTCACCTGGGCGACGCGGGCGGGCATCGACGGCCCCGTATCGGTCGATCGCCGCACGCTCCGCCGTTACCTGGCGTATCTCGCCATCCGCCGCCAGGCGCGGCGCACCATCGCTCGGAAGGCGTCGTCGCTGCGGCGGTACTTCGGCTGGCTCCGGCGCACCGGTGCGGTCACGGTCGACCCGACGCTCGGCCTCACCGCCCCGAAGGGCGGGGGCCGCCTGCCCACGGTTCTCAAGGCCGACGAGTTGCGGGTCATGCTGGACGAGCCGGGAGCGCGGCTGTCCGGGGACGACCCCGCGGTCCGCCTCCGCGACGATGCCGTGCTCGAGCTCCTCTACGGGAGCGGGCTGCGGGTCGGGGAGCTGTGCGCCCTGCGCAGGGGCGACGTCGACCTCGCTCGCGCCTCAGTGCGGGTGCTCGGCAAGGGCTCAAAGGAACGGCTCGCGCCGCTGAGCGAGCCCGCGATCGACGCCGTTCGCGCCTGGCTCGCGGATGGGCGGCCGAGCCTGCTCGTGCCCGCGACCGAGCCGTCCCCGACGGCCATCGGCGCCCTTCGCGCGGCCGACGCGCTGTTCCTCAACTTGCGGGGTCGGCCGCTCGGGCCCCGCGACATCCGCCGCATCGTCGACCGGCGCGCGGTGGGGCCGACTCACCCTCACGCGCTTCGCCACACGTTCGCTACTCATCTTCTGGACGGAGGTGCCGACTTACGCGTAGTGCAGGAGCTGTTGGGCCACAGAGACCTCGCAACCACGCAGTTGTACACTCACGTCAGCAAGGAACGGCTTCGGAGCGTCTACGACGCTACGCACCCGCGAGCCTAGGAGCGACCTTGTCCCGTCCTGTCTGCCGCACGGCTATAGCGAGCCATGCAACGGTCGATCACGGGGTCGCGCCGCGGTTGGGGAACGGTCGTGGTGGCTGAGGTCTCTCCCGACGTCGAGCGGCTATGGGCGAGCTACAAGGACGGCGCCAACCGTGACGTCCGCGACCAGCTCATCCTGCACTACTCGCCCCTGGTCAAATACGTGGCCGGCCGGGTTGCCGTCGGCCTCCCGCAGAACGTCGAGCAGGCCGATCTCGTCAGCTACGGGATCTTCGGGCTGATCGACGCGATCGACAAGTTCGACGTCGATCGGGGCTACAAGTTCGAGACCTATGCGATCGCGCGGATCAAGGGCGCCATCCTCGACGAGCTGCGCTCGATCGACTGGGTCCCCCGTTCGGTGCGGGCCAAGGCCCGGTCCCTCGAGAAGGCGTACGCCAAGCTCGAGGCCGAACTGCACCGGACCCCGAACGACGTCGAGCTGGCGGCCGAGTTGGGTATCACCGACGACCAGCTCCAGACCATGCTGAACCAGATCTCCTTCGTCGGCCTGGTCGCCCTCGACGAGATGCTGTCCGTGGGCGGAGAGCGGGGCGACACGCTCAGCCTCGGCGACACGATCGCCGACGGAGGCGAAGGCCCGGTGGCGGCCTACGAGGTCGAGGAGATGCGCCAGATCCTCGCCGACGCCATCAACCGCATGCCCGAGCGGGAGAAGATCGTCCTCACCCTCTACTACTACGAGGGTCTCACGTTGGCCGAGATCGGCGAGGTCCTCGGTGTCACCGAGAGCCGGGTCTGCCAGATCCACACCAAGGCGATCCTCCAACTTCGGTCGCGCATCGCCGCGTCCGAGCGCGAGCCCGCGTAATCTCGTTCGGTCGCCTCGCGGGCGGCCCGCTTCCCCCATCACTGCTCTCACGCATCCCTGGGGGAAGCCATGGCACCGACGCCTGTCGTGCGCGTTGTCACTGTCGTCGCCGCGATCAGCGGCTGGTTCGGACTCGGCCCGCCTGCCGCGAGCCAACCCGCCGACCGGCCGCCTCCGTCCCCGGTCATCTACGAGCCGCCCGTCGACGCGCCCGTCGTCGACGGATTCCGCCCGCCGGTCACGCCGTTCGGTCCGGGTAACCGCGGCCTCGAGTACGCCTCCACGCCCGGCACACCTGTGCGGGCGGCGGCGCCGGGAAGGGTCGTGTTCGCCGGGCCGGTGGCCGGCACGCTCCACGTCACGGTGGTCCACGCCGACGGCGTCCGCACCAGCTACTCGTTCCTGGCGTCGGTCGCCGTGCACGAGGGCGACCACGTCGACACGGGCACGCCCCTCGGCACCGCCGGGACGCGCCTGTTCTTCAGCGCCCGGGTAGGAGACGCGTACCTCGATCCTGCCGCGCTGCTCGCCGCTGGCGAGGTGCACGTTCGGCTCGTCCCCGAGGGTCCGGCACCCCCCGCCCGAGACGAGGCCCACGCCCTGCGGGCCCTCGACCGGCTCGAGGGTACGAGCGATCCGTCGGCGCTGCGGGCCGCGGTCGCATGGGCTCGGGCGCGGGCCGGCGCGGCGGGCGCGGCGCTGGCGAGCGCGACGACCCGTGCTTCGACGGCCGTCAAGGGCGCGCTGGCTCGCCTCTTGCCCGGCTTCGTGCCCGCCTCGCACGCCGCGACGATGATCGCGCCGGTCCTCGACTGGTGGAGCCGCCGGCATCACTGCACGCCGCCGGAGGTCCGGGTCGCGCCGCCCGCCGGCCGGCACGTGGCGGTGCTCGTCGGCGGCCTGGGCTCGTCGAGCGTCGACGCCGCCATCGACGACCTCGACACGGCCGGGCTCGGCTACGAAGCGGGCGACGTGATCCGTTTCTCGTACGCGGGAGGGCGCACGCCGGATCCGACCGACCGCATCGCCGTCACCGCGTCGCCGTATACGCCCGTTGACACGCTCGGCGATCTGCGGGACGCAGCGCACCGGCTCGTCCTCCTCCTCGACGCGGTCGCGGCCGCGACACCGGGGGCGACCGTCGATGTGCTGGCGCACAGCCAGGGTGGGCTGGTGGCGCGCCACGCGCTGGCGCTCATTGCCGATCGGCCGCACGACGACCCGACGCGCGCCGCGCTCGGGACGGTCGTCGCCTTCGGAGCGCCGCACCAGGGTGCCGACCTCGCCACAGTCGTGGCCGCCCTCGAAGCCAGTCCCGGAGGGCGGGCCGCCCTCGACGCGATCCGCGACGCCACGGGCACGGTGCTCAACGCCCGCGCGCCGGCCGTGAGCGAGCTCGCGCAAGGGTCCAGCTTCCTCGCCGAACTGGCGGTCGCCCCCGCGCCCGCCGACGTGCCGCTCGTGTCGATCGCGGCTCGGGGCGACGTCGTCGTCCCGGCGGGCCGCAGCCGGATGGCCGGCGCCACCAACGTGATCGTGTCGGTGCCCGGCTGGTCGGACCACGAACACCTGCCGAGCACGCCCGCCGCGACGCGAGAGGCTGCCCTCGCGTTGGCGGGGCTGCCGGCCGGCTGCGAGTCGTTCCTCGACGTCGTCGCCGACGGCGTCGGCTCGTCCGCGATTAGCGCGGCCGAGGACGCCGTCGGCTCTTTCCTCAACCTGGCCGCCTGGGTCGTGAGCCCGCTGGCCTGACAATCGGCGTGCGGGGGGTTCCCGCGTGACCGCTACACTCGCACGTCGGCCCGGGGAGTCCCCCCGGCGCCGACGTCACCACCACCTGCGTCCACCCACGGTCGCCGTCGCCCGCCCGGGCCCGGCGTGGGACGCAGGGCTCGAGGAACCGATGGGAAGGAGCAACCACGCCATGGCCCCTGTCGTGACCATGAAGCAACTGCTGGAGGCCGGAGTCCACTTCGGTCATCAGACCCGGCGCTGGAACCCGAAGATGAAGCGGTTCATCTTCGGCGAGCGCAACGGGATCTACATCATCGATCTCCAGCAGACGCTGATCCGTATCGAGACCGCGTACTCGTTCGTCCGCGACCTCGTCGCCGACGAGGGGGTCGTGCTCTTCGTCGGGACGAAGAAGCAGGCGCAGGATCCGGTCCAGTCCTACGCCGAGAAGTGTGGCATGCCGTACATCAACGAGCGCTGGCTCGGCGGCATGCTCACCAACTTCGAGACCATCTCCAAGCGGGTGGCCAAGATGCAGGAGTACCAGCGCATGCGCGACTCCGGCGAGTTCGACGCCATGCCCAAGAAGGAAGCGCTGATCATCTCCCGCGAGCTCGAGAAGCTCGAGCGCAACCTCAAGGGCATCCGGCACATGAAGAAGCTGCCCCAGACGGTGTTCATCCTGGACACGAAGAAGGAGCACATCGCGGTCACCGAGGCCAACAAGCTCGGCATCCCGGTGGTCGCAGTGGTCGACACCAACTGCGATCCCGACGTCATCCAGTACGTGATTCCCGGCAACGACGACGCCATCCGGTCGGGGACGCTGATGTGTCGCGTCATCGCCGACGCGGTCGACGAGGGCAGGTTCATCGCCTCCCGCAAGCGCGGCGACGGCGGCCCGCCCGCGGCCCGCACACCCGACGAGGAGGCGAAGGTCGCCGCGCAGCAGGCCGAGGCGCGACGCCTGGCCGCCGAGGCCGCCCGCGAACGCGAGACCCGCATCGCGGCCGCTCGCCAGAAGGCCGTCCTGCAAGCCGAGGCCGAAGCGCAGGCCGGGTCGCACGCCCCGGCGTACGAGGCCGCGCCCGCGCCCGAGCCCGAGCCGGCCCCCGCACCCGAGGACACATCGGCGCCTGCGGTCGAGGACACGCCGGCCGAGGCGATCGAGGCTGAAGCAATCGGGGCCGAGGCGGACGTCGAGACCGAAGCGGTCGAGGTCGAGACCGAGCCCGTCGGCGAGGCCGTGGCTGACGTCGACACCGCAGCGGCCGGCACCGCCGACACCGAGGAGTAAAGAGGAAATGGCCGAGTTCACCGCCAAGGACGTCCAGACCCTGCGCCAGTCCACCGGCGCGGGGATGATGGACGCGAAGCGTGCGCTGCAGGAGAACGACGGCGACTTCGAAGCCGCCGTGAAGTGGCTCCGCGAGAAGGGCCTCGGCAAGGCGGCCGAGCGCACCGGGCGCGAGAACGCCCAGGGTGCGGTGGCCATCACCCAGGCCGGCACGGTCGCCGCCATCGTCGAGCTGAAGTGCGAGACCGACTTCGTCGCCAAGTCCGAGGGCTTCGTCGCGGTCGTCCAGGACCTCGCCGACTCGGTGGCGAAGAGCGGCGAGGCCGCGGTCGACGACCACAAGGCCGCAGTCGACGATCTGAAGGTCACCTTGAAGGAGAACATCGAGGTCGGCCGCGTCGTGCGCTTCGAGGCGGGCGAGGGCAACATCCTCGACACCTACCTCCATCGTCAGGACGGCCGCGGCGTCAACGCCGTCGCCGTCGAGCTGTCCGGCGGGACCCAAGAACTGGCCCACGACGTCGCCATCCACATCGCGTTCGCCAAGCCCGAGTTCCTCAGCCGCGACGAGGTGCCCGCCGACCTGGTGGCCTCCGAGCGCGAGACCCTCGCGGCGGTCACCCGGGCCGAGGGCAAGCCCGAGGCCGCGCTCGAGAAGATCGTCGAGGGTCGCCTCGGCGGCTGGTTCAAGGAGCGGGTGCTGCTCGAGCAGGGCTTCGCCCGTGACGACAAGACCACCATCGCCCAGCTCGTGGAAGGCGGCGGCGCGACGGTGGTGCGTTTCTCTCAGGTGGTCATCGGCGTTTAGCAGATGACCTCCTCGTATCCCCGCTGGCGCCGCGTCGTCCTCAAGCTGTCGGGCGAGGCGTTCGCCGGCGATCTCGGGTACGGCATCGACGGCAAGGTGGTCGAGTACCTGGCCGAGGAGATCGCCGAGGTCCGCCGCGATCTCGACGTGGACGTGGCCGTGGTCGTCGGCGGCGGCAACATCTGGCGGGGAATGGCCGGCGCGGGCGCGGGCATGGATCGCGCCCAGGCCGACTACATGGGCATGCTCGCCACGGTCATCAACGCGCTCGCCCTTCAGGACGTGCTCGAGCGGCTCGATCAGCCCACCCGGGTGCAGACCGCGATCCACATGGCCCAGGTGGCCGAGCCGTACATCCGGCGCCGGGCCATCCGTCACCTCGAGAAAGGCCGGGTCGTGATCTTCGCAGCCGGCACGGGCAACCCTTTCTTCACCACCGACACCACCGCCGCCCTGCGGGCCGCGGAGATCGACGCGGATGTGATCTTGCGGGGGACACACTCCGGCGTCGACGGCATCTACACCGACGACCCGAAGACGAGCTCCGACGCCACCAAGCTCGACGAGGTGACCTACATCGACGTGCTGAACCGCGGCCTCCGCGCGATGGACTCCACCGCGATCACGCTGTGCATGGACAACGCGCTGCCGATCGTCGTGTTCGACCTGCTCGGCAAGGGCAACGTGAGGTCCATCCTCGAGGGCAAGGCGATAGGTACGCTCGTCAAATGAGTTGGGACCTCGCGCAGCTGGTGCTCGAGGAGACGGCCGAGAAGATGGCCAAGGCGGTCCACCATGCCCGCGCCGAGTTCGGCTCGATTCGAACGGGGCGGGCGTCGCCCGCGTTCGTCGAGAAGCTGATCGTCGACTACTACGGCACCGAAGTGCCCCTCCAGCAACTGGCGAGCTTCAGCGTCCCCGACGCCCGGATGCTCGTCGTCGCCCCCTTCGACAAGCAGTCGATGGGGGCCATCGAGAAGGCCATCCGGAACTCCGACCTGGGTCTCAACCCCTCCAACGACGGCAACGTGATCCGCCTCAGCTTCCCCCCGCTCACCGAGGAGCGCCGTCGTGAGATGGTGAAACGGGCCAAGCACATGGCCGAGGACGGCAAGATCGCCGTGCGCAATCTCCGCCGGGCCGCGCGCCACGAGCTCGACGCACTGGTGAAAGATGGCGACATCACCGAGGACGAGGTCGTGCGGGCCGAGAAGGAGCTCGACCGCATGACCCACGCTCAAGAGGCCGACATCGACCACGCCCTCGAGGGCAAAGAGCAGGAGCTCCTCGAGGTGTGAGCGCCCACGACCGGGGAGGTCACTGTGGACGAACGTGAAAAGCGGAACCCCGACAGCACCGAGGGCGTGCGCATCATCGGAGCCCAAGAAGCAGCCGAGGCCCTCGAACGGGGCGACGTCGCGAAGCGCCGTCCCGACGACGTACCCCGTTATGGCGACCGTCCCGCGCCCCCGCCCGAGCACGGTCCCCGGCCGGCCATCCGCTTTCCGCTCGGGGCCACCGACCCCGCCGACGTCGACCGCCCCGCGGTCGTCCCTCCTGATCCGGTGATCCGCCCGTCGGGCGACGCGTCGATGCCGCACTGGACCGAGCCCGCCACCGGTGAGGTCCCGAGGATCTTCGCCAGCGACGACGACGCCGACGAAGACCTCGACGCCTGGTCCGCCTTCTCGTCGTCGGCGCCCCGGTGGCGGGGCGAGGGCAGCGAGTTCGAGGCGGCCCACGACTTCGACGACCTGTCGCGCCTCGGCGACGACGAGACCCGGGTGGGCGCGCTCGACAGCCGCGACCGTCCGCACCCCAACGACTTCTTCGCCTTCGACGACGCCGCGGACGAGCCCGAGCCGGTGTTCGAACCCGCACCGCGGGCCATCAGTACCGATCCCCGGCGCGCCCGCCGCACCGGCCCCGTCCCGGGGCTCGGCACGGTCGTGGGCAGTGACGGCAGCGGCCGCGACCTCCAGGCGGCCGTCGCGGTCGGCGTCGGCATCGGCGTCCTCGCGCTCATCCTGTTCAAGCTCGGACCCAAGTTCTCGATGGCGCTCGTCACCGCGGTCATCGTCCTGGCCGCGGCCGAGTTCTACAACGGCGTCCGCAAGGCCGGCTTCCAGCCGGCCACCCTGCTCGGCATCGCGGCCACCGCGTCGATCGTGCTGGCGTCGTACTGGAAGGGCGACGTCGCCCCGCCGCTCGTGCTGTTCCTCACGGTCGTCTTCGGCATGCTCTGGTACCTGCTCGGGGTCAGCCACGACCGGCCCGTCCTCAACCTCGGCATCACGCTCACCGGCGTGCTCTACGTCGGGTTCCTGGGGTCGTACGCCGCGTTGCTGCTGCGTTCGCCCGACGGCGTCGGCCTCCTGCTCGGCGCGGTCGTGCCCACGGTGGGCTACGACGTCGGTGGACTGTTCGTCGGGCGCAACGCCGGCACGCGGCCGATCACCGCCATCAGCCCGAACAAGACGGTGGAGGGCACGCTCGGGGGCATCGTGGTGGCCGTGATCGCCGCCGTGGTCCTCGCCGGCGCGTTCAAGGTCGACCCGTGGACGACGCTCGGCGACGGGCTGTGGCTCGGCTTCGTCGTCGCCGGCGCCGCGCTGCTGGGCGACCTGTGCGAATCGCTGATCAAACGGGACCTGGGCGTGAAGGACATGGGCGACGTCCTCCCCGGTCACGGCGGGCTCCTCGACCGCTTCGACGGCATGCTGTTCGCCCTGCCGGCCACGTATTACTTGGCGCTCATCATCCTCAAATAACCCTGCGAGACTGACGCGGTGACCACCGTCGCCGTTCTCGGCTCGACGGGCTCGATCGGAACGCAGACGCTCGAGGTCGTCGCGGCCGAGCCCGACCGGTTCCGGGTCGTGGCCCTCGGCGCGGGATCGTCGGTCGACGCCCTCGTGGCCCAGGCCCTCGCGGTGCGGCCCGAGGTCGTCGCCGTCGCCGATGCCGATCGGGCGGCCGACGTCCGCGCCCGGCTACCGGCGGGCATCGAGGTGTTCGGGGGACCCGACGCCTTGGCCGACGCGGCTCGCGCCGCGGACGTCGTGGTCAACGGGGTTGTCGGCTTCGCCGGCCTGCCGGTCACGCTGGCCGCGCTGGAGGCCGGTCACCGCCTGGCGCTGGCCAACAAGGAGTCGCTCATCGCCGCCGGGCCCGTCGTCCGCCGGGCGCGGGCCACCGCCGGCGCCGAGCTCGTACCGGTCGACAGCGAGCATTGCGCGGTGCACCAGTGCCTGGCCGCCAACGCCAGCGGCAATCCCGACCGGGTGGCGCGCATCGTGCTCACCGCCAGCGGCGGGCCGTTCCGGGGCCGCACCCGCACGCAGCTCGAGTCGGTCACGGTCGACGACGCGCTCGCCCATCCGACGTGGGCGATGGGCCCGAAGATCACGGTCGACTCGTCCACGCTTATGAACAAGGGCCTCGAGGTGATCGAGGCCCACGAGCTCTTCGGGGTCGGGTTCGACCGGATCGAGGTCGTGGTGCACCCGCAGTCGGTGGTCCACTCGATGGTCGAGTTCACCGATGGTGCGACGATCGCCCAGCTCTCGCTGCCGGACATGCGCCTGCCGATCGGGTACGCGCTGGCCTGGCCCGACCGCGTCACGACCCCGTTCGGCCGCATCGACTGGGCCGAGCTGCGGCGGCTCGACTTCGAGGAGCCGGACCTCGCCTCGTTCCCGTGCCTGGGGCTCGCCTATGCCGCGGGGCGCATGGGAGAAACCGCGCCGGCCTGGTTGAACGCCGCGAACGAGATCGCAGTGGCTGCCTTTCTCGAAGGCCTCATCCCGTGGTTGGCGATTGCCGACGTACTCAAAGCCACTTTGGACCGGCATGATGGTGCGATTGCCGAGAGCGCCGGCGCCGTCATCGACGCCGACCGCCGAGCTCGGCACGAGGCCCGCCGTGTCATCGAGAGGACCCTGACCGCAGCGTGACCACCATCGAAAGTCCCCCCGAGAGCCGGCCCGCGGGCTGGCGTCCCGTACCGAGCGAGCCGAGCCGGATGCCGCTCGTGTTCGGCATTCTCGCCATCCTCGCCATCGGCCTGACGGGAGGCTGGCAGCCGCTCGTGGTGATCGGGTCGGTGGCCGTGATGATCTTCCTCCACGAGCTCGGTCATTTTCTCACGGCCAAGTGGGCCGGGATGAAGGTGACCGAGTTCTTCCTCGGCATCGGTCCGAAGCTGTGGTCGTTCCGGCGGGGCGAGACGGAGTACGGCATCAAGGCGATCCCCGTGGTCGCGTACGTACGGGTCGTCGGCATGTCCAACCTCGAGGACGTCGACCCCGCCGACGAAGCACGCACCTACCGGCAGCAGCCGTACTGGCGGCGTATGTCGGTGGCGGTCGCCGGCTCGACGATGCACTTCCTCATGGTGTTGCTCTGTATCTTTCTCGTCCTCGTCTTCCACGGCCGGCCCGGAGGAACGTCGCTGTTCCCAACCGAGAAGCAGTTCCTCCGCGCCGAGGACGCCGCCGCGACCGCGCCCGACTGGGTGGTGATCGTCACCGACGGCGGGCCCGCGCAGGAGGCGGGCATCCGGTCCGGCGACCATCTCGTGTCCTTCGACGGAGAGCAGGTCAAGAACTTCGACGCGCTGAAGGATCTGGTCTTGCCGCGCAAGGGCGACACCGTCCCGGTCGTGGTGGAGCGCGACGGCCGCGAGCGCACGATCGACGTGAAGATCGGCGCGCGCGACGACGACGAATCCAAAGGGTTCCTCGGTGTCGGCCCCAGCCTCCGCCCCGTCCACTACGGCGTGGTCGACGGCGCGGGACGGACCTTCGTCGAGTTCGGCAACGGTGTCGTCGCGACCGTCGCGTCGGTGCGGCAGATCTTCTCGCCGTCAGGCATATCCGACCTCGCCGACCAGGTGGCCAACCCGAACACGACGAGCACGTCGGAGGAGCCGACCGGCTCGACGACGAAGCCGGGTGAGGAGGCCGGTCCGCGGCAGCGGCCGGTCTCGATCTTCGGGGCCATCGGGATCGGCGCCGACTTCCTGCGTGAGGGCTGGATCGGGTTGATCTACTTCCTCGCCATCCTCAACGTGTTCGTCGGGGTCTTCAACCTGATCCCATTGCTCCCGCTCGACGGCGGCCACGTCGCCATCGCCACCTACGAGCGGATCCGGTCGCGCAAGGGCCGGCGGTACCACGCCGACGTCGCGAAGCTGCTGCCCCTCACCTACGTCGTGGTGCTGGCGCTGGTCCTCCTGGGTGCGGCGTCGCTGTACCTCGACATCCTCGACCAGGTCACCGCCAGCAACTGATGCTCGTCGACGGCCGCTTCCCGCGCCGGCCCACCCGCCAGATCGTCCTCCACCATCCGACACACCCTGTCGCCGTGGGCGGCGACGCCCCGATCTCGGTGCAGTCGATGACGATCACCAAGACCGCCGACGTCGAGGGCACGCTCCAGCAGATCTACGCGCTGGCGGCCGCGGGCGCCGACATCGTGCGGTGCACCTGCAACGAGGTCGAGGCGGCCGAAGGCCTGGCCCGGATCGTGCCCCGCTCGCCGGTGCCGATCGTGGCCGACGTCCACCACCAGTACAAGATGGCGCTGGCGGCCCTCGAGGCTGGCGTCCACTGCCTACGGCTCAACCCCGGCAACATCCGCCGCCCCGAACACATCAAGACGGTGGCCGAGGAGTGCCGCGACCGCGGCATCCCGATCCGCATCGGCGTGAACGGGGGATCGCTGCACCCCGACCTGTACAAGAAGTACGGCGACCGCGTCACGCCGGAAGCCATGGTCGAGTCGGCGCAGATGGAGCTGGCTTACTTCGAAGAGGTCGGCTTCGACGACGTGAAGATCTCGGTGAAGGCGTCGAGCGTCCCGCTCATGATCGAGGCCTACCGTCAGCTGTCCGCGGTCACCGACCACCCGTTGCACCTCGGTGTCACCGAGGCCGGCCCGCCGCCGGTCGGGCTCGTCAAGGGGACCGCGGGGATCGCCACGCTGCTGGCCGAGGGCATCGGCGACACGATCCGCTATTCGTTGACCGCTGACCCGGTCGAGGAGGCACGCGCTGGCCGCCAGTTGCTCGAATCCATGGGGCTGCGCGAACGGAAGAACGTCGACCTCATCTCGTGCCCGAGCTGCGGCCGGGCCGAGATCGACGTGATCGAGGTAGCCCACCAGGCCATGGAGGCGTTCGGCGCCCGGGAGATCCCGCTCCAGGTCGCGGTCATGGGGTGCGTGGTCAACGGTCCCGGCGAGGCCCGCGACGCCGACCTCGGCATCGCCGCCGGCAACAAGCGCGGCCACCTGTTCGTGAAGGGCCGCAACGTCGCGGTGGTGCCGGAGGACGAGATGGTGGCGTCGCTCGTCGATTGGGCCGAGTTCATCAACGAGCACGGTGTCGAGGCCGCGCTGGCCCGGGTCGATCTCGAGAAGGCGGCGCGCGAAGCCGACCGCGACCGTCGCGCGCTACTCGAGCAACAGGGGGACGACGTGAACGCCAGCGAAGCCCGCATCGACCTGATCCACAAACGCACCGACTGAGCGCCGCTCGTCGCCCCTTCGCCCGCCGCCGCGCCGCCCGTTCGCCCGCCGTTCTGTGGGCAATTTGCGTCGCAGACGGTCGTAAATTGCCTACAGAAGCGTTCGCCGCGCGCGCCGCCCACCCTGGCGGCTGCCACCGCTCGGAACGTACGGCTGGCCAGTACCGACCCGGACCTAACCTGCACGGCCATGGCGAAGGTGCTCACCCCTCAGGCCGAGGACTTCCCCCGTTGGTACCAGGACGTGCTCGCGAAGGCGGAGTTGGCCGAGAACGGCCCAGTACGGGGGACGATGGTCATCCGGCCCTACGGCTACGCGATCTGGGAGCGGATGCAGGCTGCGCTCGACGAGCGCATCAAAGCCACCGGCACCGCCAACGTCTACTTCCCGTTGTTCATCCCCAAGGCCTACTTCGAGCGCGAGGCCGAGCACGTCGAAGGCTTCGCCCCCGAGGTCGCGGTCGTCACCCACGCAGGGGGCGAGGAGCTGGCCGAGCCGGTCATCGTGCGGCCCACGAGCGAGACGATCTTCGGCGAGTACATGGCGAAGTGGACGCAGAGCTACCGCGACCTTCCCCTGCTGCTGAACCAATGGTGCAACGTCGTGCGCTGGGAGCTGCGGCCTCGGGTGTTCCTCCGCACCACCGAGTTCCTGTGGCAGGAGGGCCACACCGCCCACGACCGCGAGGACGACGCCCGAGCGTTCGCAACGCGGATCCTCCACGAGGTCTACGAGGACTTCATGGTGAACGTGCTCGCCGTGCCCGTGCTCGCCGGGCGCAAGACCGCCCGGGAGCGCTTTCCCGGCGCCATCAACTCGATGACGTGCGAGGGGATGATGGTCGACGGCAAGGCCCTCCAGATGGGCACGAGCCACGAGCTGGGGCAGAACTTCGCCCGCATCTTCGACATCGAGTACCTCGACGCGGATGGCGCGACGCAGTTGGCGTGGACCACGTCGTGGGGATCGTCGACACGGCTCGTGGGCGGGCTGATCATGGCCCACGGCGACGACGACGGCCTCCGCGTTCCGCCCCGCCTCGCCCCTGTACAAGCCGTCGTACTCCTCGTGCGTGCCGAGGACGGAGCCGGTGAGAAGGCGGCCGCCATCGCGGCCGAGCTGCGCGACGCGGGCGTGCGCGTCACGTTCGACGACCGGGTCGACACGTCCTTCGGACGGCGGGCGACCGACTGGGAACTGAAGGGCGTCCCGGTGCGGATCGAGGTCGGCCCCCGCGACCTCGCCGCCGGAGTCGCCACGGTGGTCCACCGGTTCACCCGCACGAAGGAGACCGTCGCCCTCGACGGCGTGACGACGCGGGTCGTCGGCGCGCTCGACGAGGCGCAGGCGTCGCTGCTCGCCGAAGCCACTCGGCGTCGCGACGAACGCACGGTAGACGTCACGTCCATCGACGACGCGCGGGATGCCGGCAAGGACGGCTTCGCCCGCATCCCATGGGCCGATCTCGGACTCGAGGGTGAAGCCAAACTGGCGGAGTCCGCCATCAGCGTGCGCTGCCTGCTGTCGGCGGGCGGCGACGTCCCCGCCTCAGAAGACGAGCCCGGCGTCGTGGCCGTGTGCGGGAGGAGCTATTGACGGCGAGTGTGGGCCCGAGCTCGCCGAGCACCGCCCAGGCGACGGGCCTGTATAATCGTCTGTCCGTCTGAGGTCTGGGCGGTGAAGACGAAGGACCCGTTGTCAGGCGTGGGCCCGAGCCCACGCCTTTTCTTTGCAGTCGGAGGTGGAAGATGCCCAGCGTCGTGGATCAGGTGCGAGAGATCGTCGCCCCGCTCCTCGCCGGGCGCGGCCTCGAGGTCGACGACATCGAACACGCTGGGGGCTCGCTGCGCATCACCGTCGACCGGGCCGGCGGTGTCGATCTCGAAGCGCTGAGCGACGCGACGAAGCTCGTCTCGCGGGCGCTCGACGAGCACGACCCGTTGCCGGGGAGCTACACGCTCGAAGTGTCGAGCCCCGGTCTGGAGCGGCCGCTGCATACGCGCCAGCAGTTCGCGCGGGCCGTCGGCGCCACCGTGAAGATCAAGACGCACCCTGAGGTGGAGGGTGACCGTCGGGTGGAAGGTGTCCTCGCCGAAGCCGACGAGGATGGCATCACGATCGGCGACCGTCGGCTGCGTTACGACGAGATCGAGCGCGCCCGCACCGTGTTCGAGTGGGGGCCGACGCCGCGCCCCGGTAAGCCCAAGACCCCCAAGAAGAAGGCTGCCGCGCGATGACCAATCCGGACATGTGGGACGCCCTCCAGGCGCTCGCCGCCGAGCGAGGCATCACCGTCGACACGCTGCTGAGCGCGCTCGCCGACGCGATGGAGACCGCCTACAAGCGCCTGCCCGACGCGCGTGAATACGCGTGGGTCACGATCGACCCCGACACCTTCGACATCCGGGTCTTCGCCCAGGAGCTCGACGAGGACGGCGAGCCGTTCGGCCCCGAGATCGACGTCACGCCCCAGGACATGGGCCGCATCGCCGCGCAGACGGCCAAGCAGGTCATGACCCAGCGGTTGCGCGAGATCGACCGTGAGCAGAAGTACGAGGAGTACGCCGGCCGCGAAGGCGACATCGTCACCGGCATCATCCAGCAGAGCGATGCGCGCTACACGCTGCTCGACCTCGGCCGCGTCGAGGCCCTGCTTCCTCAGGCCGAGCAGGTTCCGTACGAGCGGCCCGAGCCCGGCACCCGCTTGAAGGCCTACATCGTCGAGGTGCGGCGCACGTCGAAGGGCCCGCAGATCGTCGTCAGCCGCACGCATCCCGGTCTCATCAAGCGCCTGTTCGAGCTCGAGGTCCCCGAGATCGCCGACGGCATCGTCGAGATCAAGGCCTGCGCCCGCGAACCCGGGCACCGCACCAAGATCGCCGTCTGGTCCCACGACAACAACGTCGACCCGGTCGGCGCGTGCGTCGGCGCCCGCGGCGCTCGTGTCCGCATGGTCGTCAACGAGTTGCGGGGCGAGAAGATCGACATCGTCCCGTTCTCCGACGAGCCGGGTGACTTCGTGGCCAAGGCGCTGTCACCCGCGAAGGTGAAGGAGGTCCGCATCGACGAGGAGTCGGGGACGGCCGACGTCATCGTGCCCGACTACCAACTGTCCCTGGCCATCGGCAAGGAGGGCCAGAACGCCCGCCTCGCCGCTCGGCTCACCGGCTGGCGGGTCGAGATCAAGAGCGAGACCCAGCTCGCCGAGGAAGAGGCCTACAGCAACCAGGACTGGGCCGAGGGCGAGTGGATCGTCGACCCCGAGTCCGGCGAGCAGGTCTGGCAGCCCGCCGAGGGCGGCCCCGCCTTGTCGGCCGAGGAATGGCAGCACGGCGCCGAAGGGCAAGAAGCCAAGGCGGCAGCCGAGACCACCGAGGGAAGCTCATAGCCGAGCCCGTTCGTACGTGCGTGGGCTGCCGCGCCGTGCGGCCCCAATCCGAGCTGGTGAGGGTCGTGCGGTCGGCGGATGCAACGCTGGCGATCGGCCGTACACTCGCGGGTCGCGGTGCGTGGCTGTGTGCCGGTTCGCTAGCCTGCCTCGATCTCGCCGTCCGGCGGCGGGGGTTCGAGCGGGCGTTGCGGGGGCCGGTGGGCGAGGCCGCTCTGAGCACCCTACGAACGGACTTCGCGCAGCGCTTCCCGGCTGCGCGAGGATAGAGGGCCCGCATCCGCGGGCTCGTCCCTACGACGACAACGAAGAGGACAGGTTTGCCCCAGAACATCCGCGTGTACGAGCTGGCACGAGAACTCGGGCTCTCCAACAAGGAGACGCTCGACCTCTGCCTCGCGCTCGGCATCGGGGTCAAGAGCCACTCGTCGAGCGTCGTGGAGGCGCAGGCCGATCGCGTGCGCCGCAAGGCCGACGCCGAGGGCCTGCGGCGCGAGGTGCAGCCCGAAGAGCCGAAGAAGGCCGCTCGGGGCAAGGCCACCAAGAAAGCTGCGGACGAACCGGCGCCGACCGAGGCCGCGCCGCTCGCCGAAGTCGCCGCGCCGGTTGAGCCGGCGGCGCCCGTTGCGCCGGTCGAAGTCGAACCCGAACCCGTCCGCCCCGCGCCCGCCGTCGAGGCGCCCGAGCCGGCGCCCGTCCTCGAGGCTCCCGTGGTGGAGGTGCCTACGCCGGCCGCGCCCGAGCGCGCCGCCCCCGTCGAGCGCCCCGCGGCCGCGGCCACGCCACCCCCGATGGAAGCGCCGCCCCGCCCGACGCCCGCCACGCCACCGCCCGGTGAGCGTCGCGCCCCCGTGAAGTCGAGCGGCAGCGAGCATCCGCCGGCCCGCGTGCCCTTGCGGCAGGACGAGCCCCCCGTCTCGCGGCCCGTCGTGCCGGCCGCATCCGCCGGTGCACCGAGCGCGCCCGCTCGCCGGCCGCCCACGGTTGGCTCCCCGACCAGGGGACCGGCCGGACCGGGCGGTCCTCCGTCGGACGCCGGGACGCCGGTCCCGCCGATCTCGGCCAGCGGCAAGCCGATTCCGCCGCCGCCCCGACCGCCGATCTCGCAGAGCGGCAAACCGATCCCGCCGCCCCCCGGCATGGGCGGGCGCGGGCCCATGCAGCAACGCGGCGGCGGCATCGGTCGCCCCAGCAGCGGCCCGCCCGGCGGCCGTACCCGCGCCCCGATGGGCGGCGGTGGTACCGGCCGGCCTTCGGGTCCAGGCGGTCCGAGCAGCGGTCCCGGCGGCCGGACGTTCGGTGGTCCCGGCGGGCCTGGGGGCCCGGGTGGTCCCGGCGGTCCGCCCGGCGGCGGTCCCGGTGGTCGCGGCGCGCCCCAGAACCGGCGCCAAGCCCGCCGGCCCAAGGGTCGCCGTCGCCGCAACCTGGAAGAGCTGACCCCGCTCCAGGCGCCGAGCTACACGCCGAACAGCGCTCCCGTCCCCGAGGGCACCGTCGTCGTCGAGCGGGCGTCCACACCTCAGGAACTGGGCCCGAAGCTCAACCGCACCGCGGCCGACGTCGTCCGCTTCCTCATGCAACAAGGCGAGATGGTCACGGCCACGCAGTCGCTCAGCGACGACATGATCGAGCTGTTCGCCGCCGAGATCGGCGCGCAGATCCGCCTCGTCGACCCCGGCGAGGAGCAGGAGGTCGAGCTCCAGCGCTTGCTCTTGCTGCCAGAGGAGGACGAGAGCGTCGACGGCGCCGTCCCCCGCCCACCGGTCATCACGATCATGGGCCACGTCGACCACGGCAAGACCAAGCTCCTCGACCAGATCCGCAACGCCAACGTCGTCGCGGGCGAAGCCGGTGGCATCACCCAGCACATCGGCGCCTATCAGGTCGAGAAGGCCGGCCGCCTGATCACCTTCATCGACACCCCGGGCCACGAGGCGTTCACCGCCATGCGCGCCCGCGGCGCGGAAGCCACCGACATCGTGGTGCTCGTAGTCGCGGCCGACGACGGCGTGATGCCCCAGACGGTCGAGGCGCTCAACCACGCCAAGGCGGCCGAGGTCCCGATCGTGGTGGCCATCAACAAGATCGACCGTGAGAACGCCGACCCCAACCGCGTCATGCAGCAGCTCTCCGAGCAAGGTCTCATCCCGGTCCAGTGGGGTGGCGACACCGAGATGATCGAGGTGTCCGCCTTGCAGAACCTCGGGATCGAGGATCTGCTCGAGACGCTGTTGGTGGTCGCCGACGTCGAAGAGCTCACCGCGCCCACCGACGGCCGGGCGACGGGCGTCGTGCTCGAAGCCAACCTCGACGTCGGCCGCGGTCCGGTCGCGACGGTGCTCGTGCAGCGGGGCACCCTCCGGGTGGGCGAGCCGATGGTCGCCGGTCCGGCCTGGGGCCGTGTCCGCGCCCTCATCGACGACCGGGGCGAGCAGATCAAGGAAGCCGGCCCCTCCACGCCCGTGCAGGTGCTCGGGCTGTCCGACGTCGCCGGCGCCGGCGACTCGTTCGTGGTCGCCCCCGACGAGCGCGTGGCCCGCAACGTCGCGGAGACCCGCGAGCACTGGCAGCGGCTGGCCGGTCTCGGCCGCGACGCCCACGCGATGACCAGTGGGGCTCGTCTCGAGGACATCTTCCAGCAGATCCAGGCGGGCGAGGCGGCGACGCTGAACCTGATCCTCAAGGCCGACGTCACCGGCTCGCTCGAGGCGCTCACCGAGAGTCTGCGCAAGCTCGAGCGCGACGACGTGAAGCTGCTGTTCGTCCATCGGGCGGTCGGCGGCATCACGCAGTACGACGTGCAGCTCGCATCGGCGGCCAACGCCACCATCATCGGCTTCAACGTTCGCCCCGACCGCAAGGCCCGCGAGATGGCCGAGCAGGAGAGCGTCGAGATCCGGACCTACGAGATCATCTACCAGGTGCTCGAGGACATCGAGAACGCCATGGTCGGCATGCTCGAGCCCCAGTTCGAAGAGGTGGTCACCGGCGAAGCCGAGGTCCGCGAGATCTTCGGTATCCCGCGGGTCGGCAAGGTCGCCGGCTGCTACGTCCTCAACGGCACGATCACCCGCGGGTCCAAGGTCCGCTTCCTGCGCGAGGGCACGATCATATGGAAGGGCACGATCACGTCGCTCAAGCGGTTCAAGGACGACGCCCGTGAGGTGCAGGCCGGCTACGAGTGCGGCATCGGCCTCTCGGACTTCCAGGACCTCAAGCAGGGCGACATCATCGAGACCTTCGAAGAGCGCGAGATCCCGAGGGCCTGACCCCCTCGGTGCCAGTCAGGCCGGCAGTGCTTCGTGGTGGATCCACGCCGCGAGGTCGGGCGGTGCGAGCGCCGCGACGGCGGCGGCGTAGCGCCGCAGATCCTCGTCGTCGAGCAGGTCGCGCCACTGGCCGCTCGTGCCGCGGTGGAAGAACCGGTCGCTGTCGAGCCAGAGCGACTTCGTGATCTCGGGCGTCACCTCGGCGGCCCGTCGGCGCATGCGGTCGAAGGTCGCCGCGTCGACGAGCGCCGGCCAGAGATCGTCCCGCACGACGATGCCGAGCCGATCCGCGATGCGGCGCATCTGCCCGCCAAGGTCGGCCTTGAGGTCCTCGTAGCGGACGAGCACCACGTTCGGCCGCTCCCGCACCTCCCAGAGCGTGCCGACGTGGTGGAGCATGGAAGCCAGCGAGAACTCCGATGCGATGGGGTTGGGGTTCTCGACCCACGCCCAGAACCGGTCGACCGCCAACCCGAGCGGCAGGGGTGGCCCTCCCGCGAGCAACTCGGCGATGTCCTCTAGCCCGACGGCGTTCTGTCGGGCCGCGAGGAATGCCACGAAATCCATGTTGGTCATGTGGTTGTCCCACGACAGCGCCACGTCACGAGGGTCGCGGACGACGCCGATGTAGGTGACCGCGTCGTCGAACGGAAGGCCGTCGAGCGGCGTGTGGGTCTTGATGAAGCGCCGGTGTTGTTGGGCTTCGAGCCGGGCGACGACGGTCGCCCGGTCGGCGAGGAGGACGTCGAGCCACGGTGAGACGAGATCGAGCGGCTCGTAGAGATCGGTCGATTGGAACACCAGCAACGCGCAGATCATCTGCATCCAGGTCGTCCCGCACTTCGCGGGGGTGCTGATGATGATGTCGTCGGGCCGTAGCCCGAACCCGTCCCACCGGGCGCTGTCCGCGACCATCGAGCGGTACCGCACGCGCCCTTGCTCCATGTGTGCACCGTACGCTGGACGGGCCGTGTTCGCCGCCGCCGTCGCCTTCGAGCTGCATCTGCCCGAGTGCCACTCGCTCAAGGAGAAGCGCGGTGCGGTGCGTCCGATCGTCGAGGGGCTGCAGCGCCGGTACCGGGTGGCGGCGGCCGAGGTCGATCACCAGGACAAGTGGCAGCGCGCGGGTATCGCCGTCGCCGTGGTGGCCGCCTCGGAGGCGCACGTGTGTGACATCCTCGACGAGGTGGAGCGCTTCGTGTGGTCGTTCCCCGAGATCGAAGTGCTCGACTCGTCCCGCCATTGGCTCGAGGTCGAGACCCGGTGAGCCCGCACCGCCGCACCCGTCATGCCACAGCCCGCCAGTTCCCGCGGACCGTTCGTCTCAACCACCTGCTCCACGAGATCGTCGCCGACGAGCTCGAGCGCATCGACGACGACCGCCTCGACCTCGTCACCGTGCTGCGGGTGGAGGTCGATTCCGACCTGCGTCATGCGCTCGTGTTCGTCGACTCACCCGCCGGCGAGGCGGCCGACAGCGACGTCATGGTCGCGCTGGCCGAGCACCGGGTGCGGCTCCAGGCCGCCATTGGTCGCCAGGCCCGCATCAAGCGCACGCCGGAGTTGGCGTTTCGGCCCGACGACGTCGAGCGCGGTGCGGCGCGGGTCGAGGACATCATCCGCCACCTCCACGAGGAGGGATGACTCGGCCGGGCGACCCGGCGGTGAGCGGGTTGGCGGTGATCGACAAGCCGCCCGGGTGGACGTCCCACGACGTGGTGGCGCGGACCCGCAAGCTGCTCGGCACCCGCAAGGTCGGGCACTCGGGCACGCTGGACCCCGACGCCACCGGGGTGCTGCTGGTCGGCGTGGGCGGCGTGACCCGGCTGCTGCGGTTCCTCACTGCGCTCCCGAAGCGCTACGTCGGTGAGATGGTGCTCGGCGTCGAGACGTCGACGCTCGACGCCAGTGGTGAGGTCACTGCGACCCACGACATGCGCGACGTGACGTTGGCCGACGTACGGGGCGTGTTGGCCGCGTTCACCGGACCGATCACCCAGATCCCGCCGATGGTGTCCGCGGTGAAGATAGGCGGCCGCCGGCTGCACGAGCTGGCCCGCGCCGGCGAGGTCGTCGAACGGAGGCCCCGAGCCGTGACGGTGCACGAGATCGCGGCCGCCCCGACCGACGACCCTGCCGTCTTCCGGCTGGAGGTGGCGTGCTCGTCGGGCACGTACGTGCGGGCGCTGGCCGCGGACATCGGCGCCGCGCTCGGTGGCGGTGCCCACCTGCGCGCCCTGCGCCGCACGGCCATCGGCTCCTTCACCATCGCCGAGGCGACCGCGCTCGACGCCGTCACTCGTGATGTGCTGCTCCCGCCGGCGGAGGCGCTGCGCGATTACCCGCGGGTGGTCGCCGACGCGGCGGCGGCCGACGCGGTGGCGCACGGCAAGGTCCTCGATCGCGAGGTCCTCGGTGTCGAGGGTGAGGGGCCATGGGCCGTGCTGAGCGGATCGGGCACCCTTCACGCGGTCTACGAATCGTTCGGAGCTAGGGTCAAACCGGCTGTCGTGCTGCCGGCCGAAGGACGCTGATCTTCCATGGACGAACTGCCCACCGAACCAGCGATCGCCGACTCGCTCCTCGATCTCATCGGCAACACGCCTCTCCTGCGGCTGCGCCGCGTGACCGCGGGCCTCACGTGCACGATCGCCGCGAAGCTCGAGATGACCAACCCCGGCGGCAGCGTGAAGGACCGCCCCGCGGTGGCGATGATCGACGCCGCCGAGCGGGAAGGCTTGCTCCAGCCGGGCGGCACGATCGTCGAGCCGACGTCAGGCAACACCGGCGTCGGGCTGGCGATCGTCGCCGCCCAGCGCGGCTACCGCTGCATCTTCGTGATGACCGACAAGGTCGCGCCCGAGAAGGTCGCGCTGTTGCGCGCGTACGGCGCGGAGGTCGTCGTCTGCCCCGTCGCTGTCGAACCAGCGGACCCCGAGTCGTACTACTCGGTAGCCGAGCGCCTCGTGCGCGAGATCCCGGGCGCGTTCCGGCCCAACCAGTACGGCAACGAGTGGAACCCGTGGGCCCACGAGCAGTCGACCGGGCCGGAGATCTGGCGCCAGACCGCGGGCCGGATCACCCACTTCGTCGCCGGCGTCGGCACCGGCGGGACCATCACCGGGGTGGCCCGGTATCTCAAGGCGGTCGACCCAGATGTGCAGATCGTGGGGGCCGACCCCGCGGGCTCGGTGTACTCCGGTGGCTCGGGCCGGCCGTACTTGGTCGAGGGCATCGGCGAGGACTTCTGGCCCACGACCTACGACCCCACCCTCGTCGACCGGGTCATCGCCATCAGCGACGAGGAGTCGTTCCTCACCGCCCGCCGGGTCACCCGCGAGGAGGGGATCCTCATCGGCGGGTCCGGCGGCACCGCGGTCGCGGCCGCAGTGGAGCTGGGCCGGGAGCTTGGGCCGGACGCCCTCGTCGTCGTGCTCATCCCCGACAGCGGGCGCGGCTACCTGTCCCGCGTGTTCGACGACGAGTGGATGGCGGGCTTCGGCTTCCTGCGGACCGCCGAGCGGTGCGTCGCCGACATCATCGACGCGCGCGGCGGCGAGGTGCCGCCGCTCGTGTACGTCCATCCCGACGAGTCGGTGCGCCGGGCGGTGAACGTCATGCGGGGCCATGGCGTGTCGCAGCTGCCGGTGGCGAAGGGCGAGATGCCCCTCGCCGCCGCCGAGGTGTTGGGTTCGGTCGACGAGCTCGCGCTGATGGACCTCACGTTCCGCGACCCGAGCGTGCTGGACACGACGGTCGAGAAGGTGATGGGGCCGCGGCTGCCCACCGTCGGTATCGGCCAGCCGTTGGAGCTGGCGGTGGAGCTGCTCGACAAGGCGCCGGCCGTCGTCGTCCTGGCCGGAGGCCGCCCCCTCGTCGTGCTGTCGCGCACCGACGTTCTCAAGTTCCTGTCGGCCCCGACCCCGTGACGGAGCCGGGGTTCGAGACTCGGGTCGTTCACGCCGGGTACGAGCCGGACCCGGCGACCGGCGCGGTCGTGCCGTCGATCGCGCTGGCGACGACCTTCGCCCAGCGGGCGCCCGCCGAGCCCTACGGCGAGTTCGAGTACGGCCGCAGCGGCAACCCGACCCGCGCCGCGCTGGAGCGCGCCGTCGCCGCGCTCGAAGGAGCGGCCCACGGCTTCGCGTTCGCCAGTGGGCTGGCGGCGGAGGACGCGGTGCTGCGCCAGGTGCCGCTCGGTGGGCTCATCGTCCTCGGCAACGACGCCTATGGCGGCACGTACCGGCTGATCAGCTCGGTGTACGACACGGCCGGCTGGTCGTGGTCGGGTGCGGACCTGACCGACCTCGACGCCGTCGTGCGCGATTGGCCCGAGGCGACGCGGCTCGTGTGGATCGAGACGCCGACGAACCCGACGCTCAATGTCGTCGACATCGAGGCGGTGGCTGCGCTCGCGCACGAACGCGGCGCCCGGGTCGTGGTCGACAACACGTTCGCGACGCCGTACCTCCAGCAGCCGCTGGCGCTGGGTGCGGACGTCGTGGTCCACTCGTCGACGAAGTACCTCGGTGGCCACTCCGATGTGGTAGGCGGGTTCGCGGCAACCAACGACGAGGAGCTGGCCGGCCGGCTCGGCTTCATCCAGAACGCGGCCGGCGCGGTGCCGTCACCCTTCGACTGTTATCTCGTGCTGCGCGGCCTGCGCACGTTGGCGGTGCGCATGGACCGCCATTGCGCCAACGCCCGGCTCGTGTCCGGCGCGCTCGTCGGCCATCCCGCCGTCGACCGGGTGCTCTGGCCCGGGCTCACCGACCATCCGCAGCACGACGTGGCCAAGCGCCAGATGCGCGACTACGGCGGCATGGTGTCGCTCACGCTCGCCGGCGGTGAGGCCGCAGCCGTCGCGCTCGCCGGCGGCACGCGCCTGTTCACGCTGGCCGAGTCGCTCGGCGCGGTCGAGTCGCTCATCGAGCACCCGGGACGGATGACTCACGCCTCGGCCGCGGGTTCGCCGCTCGCGGTCGACCCCGCCCTCGTGCGCCTCTCGGTCGGCATCGAGACGGCCGCCGACCTCGTCGCCGACCTACTCGAGGCGTTGGACCGGCTGTAAGGCGCGTTCTGGCGAGAGTGGCTAGTCGTGGAGACCAGTGATGCTCGCCAGAACGCGCCGCGGATCCTCCGGGGTTCATCGCGCTGATGGCGCCCCACTTGCGCCGCCCGCGCCGCCGGCGTGGCGGCGGGCGCCGTTCGCGGTCGTGATCGTGGTCGCGGCGGTGGTAACCGCGGGTGTGCGGGCGATCGCCCGGTAGCCTCGCCCCTCGTGCAGGTCGTGCGCGACCTCGAGTCGTGTCCCAGGCCCATCGGCGGCTGTGCGGTCACCATCGGCGCGTACGACGGCGTCCACCTCGGCCATCGGGCGGTGATCGCGGAGGTTCGCCGCCTCGCCGCCGACCGCGACCTGGCGAGTGCCGTCGTCACCTTCGACCGCCACCCGGCGATGGTCGTCCGCCCCGAGTCGGCGCCCCGGCTCCTCACTGACCTCGACCAGAAGCTGGAGCTGCTCGAGGCCACGGGAGTCGACTACGCGCTGGTCGTCACCTTCGACGGCGCCCGGGCGCACGAGCCGGCCGAGGACTTCGTCGTCGAGGTCCTCGTCGGCTGCCTCGGCGCCAAGGCCGTCGTCGTCGGCGAGGACTTCCACTTCGGGCACGAGCGGCGCGGGAACGTCGCCCTCCTGCGCCTGATGGGGGAGACGCACGGCTTCGAGGTCGTCGGCCTCGCCCTGGTCCAAGCGGGCGACGGGCCGGACGGCGCCGGCCATGTGTCATCGACCGCGATCCGCCGAGCGCTGGCGGACGGTGACCTGCAGCGGGCCAACGCGTTGCTGGGTCGCCCCCACGAGGTCCGGGGCGTCGTGGTCCAAGGGGACAAGCGGGGCAAGGAGCTCGGCTTCCCGACCGCGAACGTGAACGTGCCCGGCGAGATCCTCCTCCCCGCCGACGGCATCTATGGCGGCTGGTACGTCGGCGAGGACCGCGAGGTCCGGCCCGCCGCCTTGTCGATCGGCCGACGGCCGACCTTCTACGCCACCGCTCACGCGTCGCTCCTCGAAGCCCACCTCCTCGACTTCGACGGAAACCTGTACGGCGAGCACGCCCGCGTCCGCTTCGTGGCCCGCCTGCGTGACGAGGTGAAGTTCGACTCGGTCGACGCGCTCGTCGACCAGATGCATCTCGACATCGCCAAGACCCGCGCCGTCCTCGGGGATTGACGCACTCTGACTGACACGTACGTCAGAATGGTGTGATGCAAGCGAGCGGGCGGACGGACGTCGAGTCACCGATCATCGGACCCACCAGCGAGGAAGCGTCCGGCGCCCGGGTCCGCAGCCCCCGTCTCGCCCGGAGGAACATCACCCTGTCCGACGGCCATCAGGTCGGCCTGGCGGTGGCGGGCCGCGGCTACCCGCTCCTCGTCGTGCACGGCTTCACCGCAGAGGGCCTGCTCTACGCCCAGACGCTCTCGCGGCTGATCGACATGCGGTTCAAGGTCATCGCCGTCGACATCGCCGGGCACGGGGGAACCCAGGGTCTGCCTACCGGCGGCGCCAACCTCGACCGCTACGCCGACCTCGTGGCCCGCACCCTCGACGAGCTCGGGATACGGAAGGCCGTCCTCGCCGGGCACTCGCTCGGCGGCCGCCTGGTGACGACCGTCGCGGCCAACCAGCCCGAGCGGTCGATCGCGGTCATCGTCCTCGACGGGGTGGTGGGCGACACGTGGGATCGCCTCGTCGACGTGAGCCGGTTCTTCCCACCCCTGCTGGCCGGGGTGGCGGTGATCCTCCTGCTCGACACGTTGTCGACGGTTCCCGTCTTCCGCGACCCCGCGCAGGCGGCCAAGCTCGGCCGGCTCGTGGCGCCGACCCTGCTCGGTCATCTGCGCCGGCCGTGGCGGATGGTCGGCCCCGCGGTGTCGATCCTGCGGTCGCGCGGGAGCCGCTGGATGCTCCAGCGCATCGGCGAGGAGAAGATCCCGTTCGTCGCCGTCAACGGCGAGTACGACCTCGTCGTGCCCGTGAGCACCGCCCGGTCGGCGGCGCGGCGGAGCCACGGCGAGCTGGTAGTGGTCAAGGGCGCCACCCATTCATGGCTGCTGAAGGACCCCGAGACGCTGCCCGCGGTGATGCACCAGTTGATGAAGGGCCGGCTCGGCACGGCGCTGCTGAAGGCGCTGCTCGAGGCCGGCATCGATCCCAACGGCGCCACCGACGACGACATCGAGGCCGCGCTGTACGAACCGGACGCCCCTGTCCTGGCGATGACCCCGCCGATCGAACGCATCGAGACCGCGGCCCGCCACCGCGGCCCGCGTTACGGGTTCACGTTCGAGCGCCGCGACCGGGAGCACTAGGCGGCCCACCCGGTTCTGTCGGCAGTTATCGACCCATGGGGGCAGTAACTGCCGACAGAAGCGCGGTTGGGGGCCCCAGAACGACCAGTCGGGTGACCTGGTACCCTGGTTCGACGCCTCCGGGCCGGTTCGGTGCCGCTACGGCAGGGCCGACCGTCCAGCGTTCGAGCTTCTGGTCGCGCCTCGCGGGCCGAGGAGCCGGGTCCGATACCCATCAGTCAAGGAACATCACCGCATGCCCGACAAGACGGCGACGATCGCCGAGCACCGCCTCCACGACTCCGACACGGGGTCGCCCGAGGTCCAGATCGCGCTCCTCACGGAGCGGATCAACCACCTCACCGACCATCTGAAGGCCCACAAGAAGGACCATCACAGCCGGCGGGGGCTGCTCATGCTCGTGGGCCGGCGTCGCCGCCTGCTCGACTACGTGCGGCGCAACGACGTCGAGCGCTACCGGGCGATCATCGCCAAGCTCGGCCTGCGCCGCTAGCCAGACAGACAACCGAAAACCAGAGGTGCGCCGCGGCTGGTCAGCTGCCAGTTGCCGGCTCCCGGCTCCGATCGGATCCGGTGGTCGACAACTGGGAACTGGCCCCGCCGCACCTCACCGAACGGCCAACATGGCCGGAGAGGAGCCCCGCTATGGCGGACGCTGCACTCGTATCCCGTCCCGTCACCGGGACCGAACGAAGCCTGTCCTTCGAGACCGGCAAACTCGCATTCCAATCCCAGGGCGCGGTCGTCGCCAAGCTCGGCGACACCACCGTGCTCGTCACTGCCAACGGCGCCAAAGGCATACGTGAAGGGATCGACTTCTTCCCCCTCACCGTCGACGTCGAGGAGCGGATGTACGCCGCGGGGAAGATCCCCGGCTCGTTCTTCCGCCGAGAAGGTCGACCGAGCGACCAGGCGATCCTCGCCTGCCGGCTGATCGACCGGCCGTTGCGCCCCTCCTTCGAGGACGGGTACCGCAACGAGACCCAGGTCGTGGTCACCGTCCTCGGATCCGACCAGCAGAACCCCTACGACGTGCTCGCCATCAACGCCGCCTCGGCCGCGCTGATGCTGTCGGGGATGCCCTTCGGGGGTCCGCTCGGCGCCGTCCGGGTCGCGTACACCCGAGAGGGCACGTGGATCCCGTACCCGACCTTCGCCGAGGGCGACTTGTCCACCTTCGAGCTCGTGGTGGCCGGGCGCGAGCTGCCTGACGGCGACGTCGCCATCATGATGGTCGAGGCCGGTGGCAGCGAGAAGGCGTGGTCCTACTACGAGGACGGCGCCCCCAAGGTCACCGAGTCCGTGTTGGCTGAAGGCCTCGAAGCGGCCAAGGCCTGGATCAAGGAGTCCATCGACCTCCAGCGCCAACTGGTCGAGAAGGCCGGCGTGCATCCCGCGCTCGAGTGGGTGCCGCAACACGACTACACGCCCGAGCAGTACGACGCCGTCCTCGAGGTCGGCGCCGACCGCCTCGCCCAGGCGTACGCCATCGCCGACAAGTCCGATCGCAACGCCGCGGTCGAGGCGGCGACCGCGGCGATCGTCGCCGAGCTGCTGCCCCGGTTCGAGGCCGTGGCCGGCGCCGGGCCGCAACTGAAGGCGGCCGTCCGTTCGGCCAGCAAGGCCGTCGTCCGCCGGCGCATCGTCGACGAAGGCGTCCGCATCGACGGCCGCGGCCCGGCCGACATCCGGCCGCTGTCCGCCGAGGTCGGCGTCATCGACACCGCCCATGGTTCTGGCCTGTTCCAGCGGGGCGAGACCCAGGTCCTCAGCGTGGCCACCCTCGGGATGCCGCGGATGGACCAGATGCTCGACACGCTCGGCGTGCGCGACAAGAAGCGCTACATGCACCACTACAACATGCCGCCCCACGCCAACGGCGAGGTCGGCCGGGTCGGCAGCCCCAAGCGTCGCGAGATCGGCCACGGCCTTCTCGCCGAGCGAGCGCTGCTGCCGGTGGTCCCGCCGGTGGAGGAGTTCCCCTATGCGCTGCGGGTCGTGAGCGAGGTGCTCTCGTCGAACGGCTCGACGTCGATGGCCTCGGTGTGCGGCTCGAGCCTGTCGCTGATGGACGCCGGTGTGCCGATCAAGGCGCCGGTGGCCGGCATCGCTATGGGCCTTGTGTTCCACGACGGCAAGTACCTCACCCTCACCGACATCCTCGGCGCCGAGGACGCGTACGGCGACATGGACTTCAAGGTGGCCGGCACCGCGGACTTCGTCACCGCCCTCCAGCTCGACACCAAGATCGACGGCATCCCCGCCGACGTCCTGGCCGGCGCGCTGGATCAGGCCAAGGAGGCCCGCCTCGCCATCCTCGCAGTGATGAAGGGCGCCATCGCCGAGCCTCGCAGCGAGGTGCGCGAGACGGCCCCGAAGATCATCAGCTTCCAGATCCCGATGGACAAGATCGGCGAGGTGATCGGGCCCAAGGGCAAGGTCATCAACGCCATCCAGCAGGAGACCGGAGCGGACATCGCCGTCGACGACGACGGCATGGTCGGCACGGTGAGCATCGGCTCCGTCGACGGCGGCGCGGTGGCGGAGGCCCGGCGCCAGATCGAGCTGATCCTCAACCCGCCCACCGCGGAGATCGGCCAGGTCTACTCGGGCCGGGTCGTGAACATCACCAAGTTCGGTGCGTTCGTGAACATCCTCCCGGGCCGCGACGGCCTGGTCCACATCTCGAAGCTCGGCGGCGGTCGCCGCATCGAGCGGGTCGAGGACGTCCTCGAGCTCGGCACCGAGCTGGAAGTGCGAGTGGACGACGTCGATCCCAACGGCAAGGTTTCGTTGTCGCCCGTCACCCCCCTCGGTGGCGACGGCAACGGCGGCTCGCCCGCGGGCGGTGGCGGCGACCGGGGCGACGCGGCTCCGGCCGGCGACCGGGAGTACGTCTCGTTCGAGGAGTCGTTCGACGCCGAGATGCGCGAGGAGTTCGGCGAGCTCGGGCCGGCCGAGGTGTCGGGCGGACGGAGCGATCGCCCCGAACGGGGTGGGGATCGCGGCGGGCGGGGCGGCCGCGGTCGCCGACGCAGCTGAACCGACATCGTCCCGTCGACGCGATCGACGGGATCCGGACGACCGCCCTGACCAACGGCCTGCGGGTCGTCACCGAGTCGATGCCCGAGGCGCGCTCGGTGACGACCGGGTTCTGGGTCGGGGTCGGCGGTCGCGACGAGGCACCGGATGTGGCGGGGGCCTCGCACTTCCTCGAGCACCTGTTGTTCAAGGGCACGGCGGGGCGGAGCGCCCGAGAGATCGCGGCCTCGGTCGACGCCCGCGGCGGCGAGATGAACGCGTTCACCGCCCGGGAGCACACCGCGTACTACACGCGCCTGCCCGACCGCGACCTGGAGTTCGGGCTCGACTTGCTCACGGACGTGTTGTCCGCGCCCGCGCTACGCCCCCACGAGGTGGATGCCGAGCGGGAGGTCATCCTCGAGGAGATCCTCCTGTCCGAGGACACGCCCGACGACAAGGTCCACACGGTGTTGTACGAGGCGCTGTATCCCGGGCATCCGCTCGGCCGTGAGGTGCTGGGTTCGCCCGACACCGTCGAGGTGATGACGCGCGACGACATCGCCACGTTCTTCGGCGGTCACTACCGCCCGGCCAACCTGGTCGTGGCGGCCGCCGGGCGGCTGGACCACGACACCGTCGTCGAGGGCGTCGCCCGCTGCCTCGAGGACGTCGAACCGGGAGTGCGACCCGAACGGCAGCCACCGCCGCCGTTCGCCGCGACCACCACGGTCGTGCGCAAGCCCACGGAGCAGGCCCACCTCGCGCTCGGGTGGCGGGGCCTCGACCAGGACGACGACGACCGGTACGCGCTGGCCGTGCTCAACCAAGTGGCGGGCGGCGGCATGTCCAGCCGCCTGTTCCAGGAGATCCGCGAGGAGCGAGGGCTCGCGTACTCGGTGTACTCGTACTCGTCGCTCTACAGCGACGCCGGTGCGTGGGCCGTCTATGCCGGCACGTCACCGGCAAAGGTCGCCGAGGTCCTGCGGCTCGTCGACGCCGAAGTCGACCGGCTGCTCGAGAGCGGCGTCACCGCCGACGAGCTTGCGGTCGCGGCCGGTTACCTCGAGGGGTCGCTGCTGCTCGGACTCGAGGACAGCGGCAGCCGCATGGCTCGGCTGGGCAAGAGCCAGATCAGCCGGGGCGAGACCCTCACGGTCGACGAGCAGGTCGCCCGCATCCAGGCCGTCACTCTCGACGACGTGAAGCGGGTGATCGGCCGCGTCCTCGACGCACCCCGGGCGCTTGCTGTCGTCGGCCCCTTCGACGAGGACGCCTTCACTTAACGGCCAACTGGCAGTAGAAGCCCTACGCTCCCGAGGATGATCCGGGTCGGTGTCTTCGGGGCCGCGGGGCGGATGGGGGCCACGGTGTGTGGGGCCGTCGATGCCGATCCCGACCTCGAGCTGGTCGCGGCGGTCGATCCGTTCCACGCAGGCGAGACGGTGTCGGGCGTCGAGGTCGCGCGCGAGCCGCGGGCGATGGCCGACGCCGGGGCGGAAGTGGTCGTCGACTTCACGGTCGCCGACGCGGCCCGCAACAACATCTGCTGGGCCGCGCTGCACGGCGTGCATGCGGTCGTCGGGACGACCGGGTTCACCGACGAGGACTACGCGCTGTTCCGCGACGAGTTCAGCCGCAGCAACTGCATCATCGCCCCCAACTTCGCCGTCGGCGCGGTGCTCATGATGCGTTTCGCGGAGCTGGCCGCGCCGTTCTTCGACAGCGCCGAGATCATCGAGCTCCACCACGCCAACAAGCGCGACGCGCCGTCAGGGACGGCGATGATGACGGCGACTCGAATGGCGGCCGCGTCCGGCGACTGGTCGCCGGATCCCACCGAGCAGGAGGTCGTCGCCGGGGCGCGGGGCGGTGAGGGCCCTGGGGGGATCCACGTCCACGCGGTGCGGCTGCGCGGCCTCGTCGCCCATCAGGAGGTCGTCCTCGGCACGACCGGCCAATCGCTCACCATCCGCCACGACAGCTACGACCGGTTCTCGTTCATGCCCGGTGTGCTGCTGGCGGTCAAGCGCGTCGCCGAGGTGCCCGGGCTGACGGTCGGCTTGGATGACGTGCTCGGCCTTTGATGCGGCTCTTGCTGGTCGACAACGATTCGGGTCCACGTCGTCGGCCACTACGTCGAGCCCACCGGCCTCGAAGGCGCGTTGGCGTCGGCGGTGCGGGTGGCACGCGCTATTCGAGGCGATGTACCAAGTTCGCGGTGGCTTGGGCGCGGGGCTTCACGACGATCTGATCGATGTTCACGTGACTTGGTCGGGTCACGGCCCACGCGATGCAGTCGGCGATGTCGTCGGCACTGAGCGGCGTGACCCCCTCGTAGACCTTCGCGGCGCGGGCCTCGTCCCCTTCGAAGCGGGCGACGCTGAATTCGGTCTCGGCCATGCCGGGGTCGATCTCCGTCACCCGGACCGGCTGGCCGACGAGTTCCATCCGCAGCACCTGCGTCACCGCCCGCAACGCGTGCTTTGCGGCGTTGTAGCCGGCCCCGCCCGGATAGGGGTCGAAGCCGGCGATCGAACCGATGTTGACGATGTGCCCGTCGTCGCTCGCGACCAGCTTCGGCAAGAGGGCGCGGGTCATGCGCATGACGCCCAAGACGTTGGCGTCGTACATCCAGCGCCAGTCCTCGTCGTCGGCGGCCGCGATCGGGTCGAGCCCGCGGGCGCCGCCGGCGTTGTTGACGAGCACCCGGCAGTCGACGATCGCCGCGCAGAACTCCTCGACGGACGCGGGGTCGGTGACGTCGAGGTGCCGCGCCGTCGCGCCGATCGGCCCGGCCACGTCCAGCAGACGATCCAGCCGCCGGGCCCCGATCACGAGCTCGAAGCCTTCGGCCGCGAGCCGGGTCGCCGTGGCGGCGCCGAAGCCCGACGAGGGGCCCGTGACGACCGCGATGCCGCGGCTCACTCGGCCTCGTCCTCGGCGGCGAGTTCGCGCTCCAGCTCGCGTAGGGTCTCGACCTCGCCCGTGCCTCGACGCCGGTCGCGGATGACGTTGAAGGTCACGATCGTGATCGACACGCCGAGCAGCGGCCACGAGAAACGCTGGATGAAGTGGATCACGTCGTCGATCGGCTCGGAGAAGATGTCGCCGACCCAGCGCACCACGTACAGGCGAGCCACCGTCCCCGCGACATTGAGGAGCGCGAACGGCAGCACGGCCATCCCGGCTGCCCCCGCGAACAGGCAGATGTACGGGTTCGGGGCCAGGAACACGAGCGGCCAGGCGGCGTAGCCGAACCCTTCCTCGAATCGCCGCAGCATCCGGCCGTACGTCGTGCTCTTCGCCTCGACCCACGCCAGGGCCCGGTCGCCGTAGAGGTAGCCGACGAGGTACCAGAGCGGGTCCGACGACAGCAGCCGCAGGCCGCCGACGAGGTAATACGCCACCGGGCCCAGGTGATTCGTGGCCAGGACCAGGTTCCGGTTCCGGGGGTTCATGGAGATCAGCAGCAGCGGATGGGAGTTGACGAGCTTGGGCGCGATCGCGTCGCCGATCATGGCGATCACAGCCGAGGCGATCGCCGGACCGAGCAGCAGCCACAAGATCCGGCGGTTCGCCGGCCGACGAAGGGGAGGGGGGTCGGACACCAAGACCCCCGATCATGCCCTACCGTTTGCGGCCGACGACGCGCACCGATGTGCAAGGGGGACCGATGCAGGGCCTGATGCAGGACTATCCGCTCACGCTGCCGCACTTCTTCGACCGCGCCGAGCGGCTCTTCGCGGACAAGGGGGTGATCACCGCCACCGCCACCGGCCGCGAGCGCACCACGTACGGCCAGTGGGCGGAGCGCACCCGCCGCCTCGGCGGCGTGCTCGACGACCTCGGCATCTCCGAGGACGGGCGGGTGGGCACGTTTGCTTGGAACACGGCCCGCCACCTCGAGCTGTACTTCGCTGCGCCGTGCACCGGACGCGTGCTGCACACCCTCAACATCCGCCTGTTCCCCGAGCAGCTCATCTACGTCGCGAACCACGCCGAGGACGAGGTGATCTTCGTCGACCGGTCGCTGCTCGGCGTCCTGTGGCCGCTGGCCGACCAGCTCGAAACGGTGCGCCACTTCGTGATGATGGACGACGGCAAGGGCGAGGTGCCGTCGCCGGACGGCGGCCGGCCCCTCCACGACTACGAGGACCTCCTCGCGGCGGCGGACCCGGTCGAGTTCCACGTCGCCGACGAGAACCGCGCCGCGTCGATGTGCTACACGAGCGGCACCACGGGCAACCCCAAGGGCGTCGTCTACTCGCACCGGTCGACGTACCTGCACACGATGGGCGCGATGACTGCCGACTCCCTCGGCGCGCGCGAGAGCGACGTCATCCTGCCGGTCGTTCCGATGTTCCATGCCAACGCGTGGGGCTTGGCCCACGCCGGCGTGGCGTGCGGCGCCACGCTGGTGATGCCGGGGGCCGACCTGTCCCCGCCGGCCATCGCCGCCCTCATCGAGGAGGAGCGCGTCACCGTGGCCGCCGGCGTTCCCACGATCTGGATGGGCGTGCTCCCCGAGCTGAAGGGCCGCGACACGTCCTCCTTGCGGATCATCCCGTGCGGCGGTTCGGCCGTGCCCCGCCATCTGTCGGAGGGGTACCGCGAGCAGACCGGACTGGCAATCACCCAGGCGTGGGGCATGACCGAGACGAGTCCGATCGCGTCGGTCGGGCGGATCAAGAGCACGCTCCAAGGTCTCTCCGACGACGAGAAGGCGGACCTCCGCACCACCGTCGGCCAGATCTCAGTGGGCGTCGAGTTCCGCGTCGTCGATCCGGTCACCCTCGAGCCGCAGCCGTGGGACTTCGAGAGCAGCGGCGAGCTCCAGGTCCGTGGGCCCTGGATCGCGTCGACGTACTACAACGACGAGCGCGCCGGCGAGTCCTTCACCGAGGACGGTTGGCTCAAGACGGGCGACATGGCCGTGGTCAACGCCGACGCCTACATCAAGCTGGTCGACCGCACCAAGGACGTGATCAAGTCGGGCGGCGAATGGATCAGCTCCGTCGACCTCGAGAACGTGATCATGAGCCACCCGAAGGTGGCAGAGGCGGCGGTCATCGCCGTCCCGCACCCCAAGTGGTCGGAGCGGCCGCTCGCCTGTGTCGTCGTGAAGCCGGGGGAGGAGCTCACCAAAGAGGACGTGCTCGAGTACCTCTCCACCCGCGTGGCCAAGTGGTGGCTCCCCGACGACGTCGTCTTCATCGACGCGGTCCCGAAGACCTCGGTGGGCAAGTTCTCCAAGAAGGACCTCAGGGACAAGTTCGGGGGATACCAGCTGCCGACGTCTTGAGCAGTGGAGAGCGGGGGGATCCTGAGCCCCTGTGGTCACTCGAACGCGGCCGCACCCGCGGTGACACCGTCCGCCGAGCGCAGCAGCCGGTCTCGGCTGGTCCGAGCGGCTACGTGCCGAGCTCGGCGAGGCGGCGCGCGAGAAGGATCTCGAGGGTGCGCCGCTCGTCACGGGGCCGGGGCTGGAGCCATCCGATGGCATCGACGAGCATCACGGCCTCAGCCCACGGGTGGTAGGTCTCGCCGGTGATCGACTCCCATGCGTGGAGGAAGCGGTCGGCGACGTCGAGGCCGAAGCGGCCGAGGAGATTCGCTCGGCAGTGCCACACATCGGCCGCTCGCGGACCGAGGCTCGCCGCCTGCCAGTCCACGACGCCACTGACCCGACCGCCACGCCAGAGGACATTGCCGGGGTGGTAGTCGCGGTGGATGAAGACGCGGTCCGGGTCGAGGCGCGGACCGTGGAACACGTCGAGGGCGCGCGCCCAGAGCCGTTTGTCGCGCAACCAACGGGGTGGCTCCCACGACTCCGGCTCGTAGGGGACGAAGTCCTGCACGCCGACGGTGATCGGCGCCTCGTGGATGGACGGCAACACCTCGGCAAGCCGGTACAGCCAACGATCGAGCTCCGACGGCGACCAGTCGACTCGACCGCCGATCCGGCTCATCAGCACCGACGGATCACCGGCGTCGAGTCCGGTCGGGTCGCACGCCAGCAGCTCGGGCGTGGGAACCGAGCACCGCTCCAACAACCCGAGGACCTCTGCCTCGCGCTGGGCCAGGTCGGGCTCTTCGAGGTTGAGCCGTTCGACGACGTACCGGCGTAGCACCACCGTGGCCGGCCTGCCGGCGCCGTCGACACGTATGGCGTGGATCGCGGAGGAGCTGCCGCCCTTGTACGCCCGCACGCCGCGCACGGACACGTTGAGAGATCGCTCGACCCACTGCAGTGCTGCGTCGGGCGGTCGCCGCCGCAGCCGCCGGCTGTGGGCGTCGGTGCCGAAGCCGTGTGGGGTCGGAAGTACCGCCTCGGACTCGTTGCTGCCGGTCATTGTCGTCCTCCTTGTCGTCCGAGATGCGCCGGGGGCTCTCAGACTGCGGAGGCGAACGACTCCGGCACGGTCAACGATCGAATGTCATCCCGCGGAACCTAGCGGTTGCGAGAGGCGAGCGCGCTCGCGCCGCGCCACCGCGACCGCCTGAGGCCGTGACCCGCCGGTCAGGTCCGCGATCCGTTTCGACTTCACGCCATTCCCGACGCAATAGCCCGCCGCTTCGCCGGGCTATTGCGTCGACTTCGGTGCGTCAGGCCACGGAGGTCGTGGCCATCTCGTCGGCCGGAGCTGCGGCGTGGACGACCAGCACCGGGTACGGCGACTGGCGGGCCAGGGCCCGGGCCGTGCTGAAGGAATGGCGACTATCGCGGTCCGTCCACCGCTCGCTGGCGACGGCCAACACCGGTCCCGGGATGCGACGGGCGACACCGAGCAGCGAAGGCACGGGCCGCCGACCATGGGCGATGTCGAACTCGGCGGGCGTGCCCTCGTCTCGAAGTCGCGCCGCTAGGCGGCCGAGGTAACCCGATTCGCTGAGGTCACCGCCACGGTCATCAGGCTGACTGTCCCTTGGTTCGACCACCTGCACCAGCCACGGCGGGTTGCCGCCGAAGGTGCGCACCCACTCGGACACCGTCGGAAGCACGGCCTCGGATGTCGCGCTGCCGTCGAGGCCGGCGACGAGTGTCGCCATCGCCGGCGGCGGCGTCGTGGCCACATGCGGGCCGACCATGACCACTGGGCAGATGGTGCCGGCGAGCACCGATTCGCTCACGCTCCCGAAGAGCCGCTCGCCGAGCGGTCCGCGGGCGTGGGTTCCCATGACGACGAGCGCTCCGGGACGGTCGTCGAGGAAGTCGACGATCGTGCCGGCCGGGTTGTTGGAACGCAGCACGACCCGGTCTGTTCGCGCGCCGCTCACCCGGGCGCATCGGAGGTCGAGCAGCAACTCGTCGGCGGCGGCATCGATGCCGGGCGACGACACGGTGACGAAGGTCAGCGGCAGGGCCGCCCGGCGGGCGAGGACCGCCGCGACGAACAGTGCGCGGTCGCCGTCGACCTCGAAGTCGACGGGGACGATGATCGAGTTGAACATGGCGAGCGTCTCCTATCGCACCCTCTCGTCATCCAACGCCGGTCCCGACCTCGGGACCAGGGACCAAGGTCCACGCCTCGGGGGCCGGATGGCCCGGCTCCCGAGAGGGGACCCGTTGGTGAGCGTCGCGTGATCCGCGAGATGCCATTCGACGCGGTTGGTCGACAGGATGGCGACCTTCTCGTCCTCGCCGACGCCCAACTCGGCGAGCCCGGCGACGAGCTCGGCGACCGCAGACCCGTACTCGCCCCACGTGATCGCGTCCTTTCCTATGGAATGAGGAGGGCCGCTCCGGCGGTGATGCCGGCGCCGGCCGCGAGGAGAAGCACCCGCCGGGCCGCCGTCAGCCGGCCCGACACTTGGGCGTCCGCGAGCGCGAACAACAGCGCGGCCGTGTGGGGCCGAGACGCCAAGACAGGGACCACGACCCGGTCGGCTGGCACGCCGAGGTTGATCGCGACCGCGTCGAGGAAGACCGCCGTGACCGGGGCCGCGACGACGAGGTCGATGTCGTCGGGTGTGAGGCCGTGGTCGGCGAGGAGGGAGGCCCCGACCTTCGCGGCCCACACGGCGGCCCGGTCGGCGAATTCGGGCGCCTCATGGATGCGCAGGAGGTTGTGTCCGCTCTCGAAGCCGACGATGGCCCGGAAGAGGTCCGCGTCTTCCGGCGCGGTGTGCCATTGGAAGTCGACCAGGCCACTCGTGGACTCGTCCCGGCTGAGGACCGCCGCCGCGCCGGTCGCGCCGAAGGGGAACCCGGGCGCGGCGTGGTGGCTGGGATTGGCGTCACCGGCGATCACGAGGGCGTGGCGGATGGTGCCGGCGCGCAGGAACCGATCGGCGATCTGGAACGCCGTCAGCACACCGCACGTGCCGTTCGCGATGTCGAAGGAGAACGTGCCGTGACGGCCGATGTGCGGATCATGCGGGTTCGCCCCGATGTCCTGTTGGAGCAGCGCGGCCACCGCCGGTTCGCCGAGGTTGCGCTCGTGGTACAGGCCGGTGTGCAAGAGCAGGTCCACGTCGTCGGGCTCGAGCCCCGCCCGTGCGAGACAGTCGATGGCGGCAGCGTCGGCCAGCTTCCGCCCCCGCCGCCCACCCCATCGGCTCCCGCAGGTGACCGCGGTGGCGTCAATGGTCGTTCCCATGGCTCCTCACCAGTTCCTCGTCAGCCGTGAACAGCACGACACCGATCTCGATCCCGGACGCGAGCGCGAGGAGCGCGATCCGGTCGCCGGGCGCGATCCGGCCGGCTTGCAGCTCTTCGACGAGCGCCACCACGTGGGTGGTCGACGCGGTGTTCCCGTACCGGTCGACGGTGATGACCGCGGGGTTGCGGGGATGGCCGCCGAGCGCTTCGTCCACCACCTTCATGCCCTTGCGGATGGCCCGGGCGGAGGTCTGATGGGGGATGACGTGGTCGACGTCGCCGATGTCGATGCCCGCGGCGACGAGGACCTCGTTCAACAGGAACGGGATGTCGGCGATGGCGGCCTTCTGCAGCGTCTGCGACTTGGTGAACATCCGCGCCCCGGGATCATGCTTGGCCGGGTACGCCAGGCACAGACGGCTGTGGTCGGCGATGGTCGTGAACCCCGCGACGCTGATGCCAGGCGCGCCGTCGGGCGCCCGCTCGACGAGGACCGCGGCGCCGGCGTCGCCGAGGGTGAGCGACGCGAGCTCGCGGCTCAGGATGTTCCGCACGTGCTGGGCCGCGTTCTGGCCGAGCTGTGAGATGTACTCGCCGCTCACGACCAAAGCGCGCCGGATCGCACCTTGGCGGATCCAGTCGTTGACGATGAACACGCCCGTGAGCGTTCCGGCGCACGCGTTCGACACGTCGAACGTCATCGCGTTGACCGCCCCGATCGCGTGCGCGACGGCGACGCTCATCGGAGGCTCGACGTGCTGCGCGAGACCGTCGCGGTATTTCGTGATGCTGCACGACACGACCACGTCGATGTCTTCAGGTCCGTGCTGCGTTCGCGCCATGCAGTCGAGGGCCGCGCCGGTCGCCAAGGAGAACGAGTCCTCGTCGCCGACGGACACCCGCCGCTCGTAGATACCGGTGAGGCGTTCGAGATCGATCTTGGTGCGATGGCGGGTCGATGCCATCAGCGCATCGGTCGTGAGTGTCGTCTCGGGCAGGCGCCGCCCGATCGCCGCGATCCTCGCCACATGTGGCGCGCGCTCGCCGTTCGGGCTGCGCTCGATCGTCAACCACGTCATGGTTCTCTCCTCGTGTGCATCGTGCGCTGAGGTTTCGTCCGGCGGCAGGGCCGAACGTCCCATCGACGAAGCCGGCGTGGGCAGAGGACCTTCGCCTCTGTCGCCGTCGTCGCGGTTCGGGCGACGATCCCGCCATGTTGGACTGGCTGGTGGCGCGGGCGGCCACAATCGTCACCCATACGGAGCCGCCGCGGATCTTCACCGAGTTCGGGCGCCATCCGCGCCTGTTCCGCGCCTGGCTGCCGTTCGCAGGCACCCTGCTCCTCGGCGGCGACCTGCCGCGCGCCGACGCCGAAGTGCTGATCCTGCGCACGGCGTGGAACTGCAACAGCCGCTACGAGTGGGTCCACCATGCCGTGCTCGGCCAGCGCGCCGGGCTGCGAACCGCGCAGATCGCCGCGATCGCGAAAGGCCCGACGGCGCATGGCCTGTCGCGACGCCAGCGGCTGCTGGTGCAAGCGGCCGACGATCTTCATGCCGACCGGACCCTCCGCTCGCCCACGCTCGCGGCCCTCGGCGACGTGTTCACCGACCGCCAGCGCATCGAGCTGTGCGTCCTTGTCGGCCACTACGAGATGTTGGCGATGGTCCTCAACAGCCGCGCCGTCGAACCGGAGCCCGCCGCCCGCGACCACCTCCACGGCCGCGTCGCGTCGTTGGCCGACGAGCTCGCGCCGGCCGGGACAGAACGCGTTCTGGCGAGCGTGGCTAGTCGTGGTGACTAGCGAATCTCGCCAGAACGTGCCTTTCGACCCTGGTCGGTCGGGTCTGGGGTCGCCACGCTGCGGGTGTGGACCAGGTAGCTGGACGTCACCGGATTGTCGTCGGCGTCGATGGATCGGCCGGCGCGGGCTACGCAATCGAGTGGGCCGTACGCGAGACCGAGCTCCGCCGCGCATCGCTGGAGCTGGTCCACGCTTGGACGTTCCCCTACTTCGTCTCGCCCATGGGCGTGCCGGCGGGCTATTGGGACACCGCGTCGTCGGAAACCGCAGCCAAGGAGGTGCTCGAACGCCAGGCCGAGGCGCACGGGTTGGACACCCGAATCGACCGCGATCGCCTCACCACCATCTGCGTGGGAGGCGGCGCGGCGGCGGCGCTCCTCGCGCGGGCTGAAGACGCTGACCTCCTGGTGGTCGGGTCGCGCGGCCGGGGTGGGTTCTCGGGCCTGGTCCTCGGTTCGGTCAGCCTGCAGTGCCTGCACCATGCCCCTTGTCCCGTGACGGTGGTGCGCGACCCCCGTCCGGCCGAGGTACGTCGCGTCCTGGTCGGCGTCGACGGCTCCGACCGTTCCGCGGTCGCGCTGGCGTGGGCCGCGGACGAAGCCGGGCGGCGGGGGGCGACGCTCGTGGTCGCCCACGCGTGGATCGCGCCGTATCCGAGCGTGCCATTCGGGCCGACCGTCACCCCCCGCGATCTCGTTCGCATCGCAGACGGATGCGGGGCGATGGTCGACGAGATGACGGACGTCGCCGTAGCGGCCGCGGATCACCAACCGCCCGCCGTCGAGAAGCGGGTGATGGAGAACACACCGCGGGCCGCGCTCATGGAGTTGGCCGAGGACGCCGACCTGCTCGTCATCGGTTCTCGGGGCCGGGGCGGATTCGCGGGTCTGCTGCTCGGCTCGGTCAGCCAGTACTGCGTGCACCATGCGCCCTGCGCGGTCACCGTCGTGCCTACGGCTCGGGACCGGCAGGAGTCCTGAGCGCATGAGTTTCCACGTCGACTCAGAGGTGGGGACGCTCCGCCGCGTGCTCTTGCACCGGCCCGACCTCGAGCTCCGCCGCCTCACGCCGACCAATTGCGCCGACCTGTTGTTCGACGACGTCCTGTGGGTGAAGCGGGCGCGGCAGGAGCACGACGTCTTCGCCGACACGCTGCGCGAGGAGGGCGTCGAGGTCCTGTATGTGGCCGATCTCCTCGCGGAGACCCTGAAGGACGAGGAGGCCCGCCGGTGGGTGCTCGACCGGGCGGTGGACGAACGCCATCTCGGTGCCATGCTCGCTCGTCCCGTTCGGACCTACCTCGACGATCTCGATCCGACGATGCTCGCGACGCACTTGATCGGCGGGCTCACGATGGCGGAACTGCCCGATGGCCTCGCGACCGGCCTCCGCGCCGCGACCCTCGGCCCGCACGGTTTCGTGTTGCCGCCGCTGCCGAACCACCTCTTCACGCGTGACACGACGTGCTGGATCTACAACGGGGTCTCGCTCAACCCTATGGCCCGACCGGCCCGCCGCCGCGAGACCGTGCATCTCGAGGCCGTCTATCGCTTCCACCCGCTCTTCGTCGAGAGCGCGTTCAACGTGTGGTACGGCGGCGTCGATCGCGACCCCGGTTCCGCCACGCTCGAAGGCGGCGACGTGCTGGTGATCGGCCACCGCGCGGTGCTGATGGCGATGGGGGAGAGGACCTCGGCCCAGGCGGTGGAAGCACTCGCACGCGCGTTGTTCGCGGCGGGCGCCGTCGACTGCGTCATCGCCGTCACCCTGCCCACGGCGCGCGCCTACATGCACCTCGACACGGTGATGACCATGGTGGCGCCGGCCATGTTCGTGACCTACCCCGGCGTTGTGGACGAGTTGAAGGCCTGGTCGCTGACGCCCGGTGGGGTCGACGAGCCGCCGGTTGTTGCGGCCGAGCCGGATCTGTTCGCGGCCATCACCGCGGCCATCGAGGTCGATCGGGTGCAGGTCCTCACCACGGGCGGCGACGAGTTGGAGGCCGCACGCGAGCAGTGGGACGACGGCAACAACGTTCTGGCTGTGCGCCCGGGTGTGGTCATCGCCTACGAACGCAACGTTGACACGAACACGAAGTTGCGCAAGGCCGGCATCGAGGTCATCACGATCCCGAGCAGCGAGCTGGGCCGAGGCCGCGGTGGTCCGCGGTGCATGAGCTGCCCCCTGGAACGCGACGCGGTGTGACCGCGCCTAAGGAGAGTTGATGCTCATCGTCGCCGCCCTCGGCGGGAACGCGCTGCTCCAGCGAGGCCAGCCCCTCGACGCCGAGGTGCAACGCCGGAACGTCAAGACCGCCGCCGCGGCGATCGCCATGCTCATCGATGCCGGGCACGACCTCGTCGTGACCCACGGCAATGGCCCGCAGGTGGGCCTGCTCGCCCTCCAGAGCGAAGCCTTCGTCGACGTCGCCACGTACCCGCTCGACGTCCTTGGCGCCCAGACCGAGGGCATGATCGGCTACCTCCTGGAACAGGAGTTGGCGAACCAGCTCCAAGGCCAGCCCGTCGCCACGCTCCTCACCCAAGTGGTCGTCGATCCGGCCGACCCGGCCTTCACGACACCGACCAAGCCGATCGGACCGTCGTACCCCGAGGCCGTCGCTCGCCGGTTGGCGGAGGAGCGGGGCTGGACGATCGCGGCGGACGGCGACGGCTTTCGCCGCGTGGTGGCCTCGCCCGATCCGGTGCGCATCGTCGAGGTCGACACGATCGCCCTCCTCGTCGCGGCGAAGGTGGTCGTGGTGTGCGCGGGCGGCGGCGGCGTGCCCGTCATCGAACGAAGGGGCGTCGGATTGATGGGCGTCGAGGCCGTGGTCGACAAGGACCGGTCCGCGGCGCTCCTGGCCCAGCACCTCCGGGCCGACGCGCTGTTGCTGTTGACCGACGCCGATGCGGTGTACACGGGCTGGGGGACGCCGGCGGCCAAGCGGATCCGCCGGGCTCATCCCGACGAGATCGACGCGCTGTCGTTCCCGGCCGGCTCGATGGGCCCGAAGGTCGGGGCCGCGTGCCAGTTCGCCCGGGCCACCGGACGTCTCGCCGCGATCGGCGCCCTCGCCGACGCGCCCTTGCTCGTGGCGGGAGCGGCCGGTACCACCATCACGACGACTGCGATCGGGCTCGTCTGAGGCTCAGACGTCAGTGCGCAGCGATCGCGTGCCGGCGCCATCCGTGCGTTTGATACCCGGGGTTCGCGCGGTCGTCGCGAGCCCCCAGCTCTCGGGCGCGATCGAGTCCCACCACCGGTCGTTGCTCAGCACCTGCTCGTGATGGGCTTCCGGGGCCGCCCGGGTTCAGCCGGGCGGCGGTGGTCGTCGGTGCCGGTTGCGGTTGTGGTAGCTGCAGGCCAGCCGGCCGTTGGTTTGGGTGGTAGGCCCGCCGACGGCGTACGGGACGCGATGGTCGACCTGGCAGCGCGGCGCTCGTATGTCGCAGTAGTCGTGGTAGCAGACCCGGTCGCGGACCTCGATGGCCCGGCGCAGGGCGCCGGTGAAGAGGCGTTGGCGGACCCCGACGTCGACGACCCGCGACGGGCCGTCGAACACGACCCGTTCGATGTCGGCGTCGTCCAGCCACGGGACGAGTGAACCGGGGATGACCACGGTGCCATTCGCCAGTTCGCACACCCGCCCGGCCAACGTCTCATAACCGACCAGGACGGTGAACAGCGGGGCGGGCCGGCGGCCGTCGGCCGGTGCGGTGC
>WNGB01000963.1_pt1 | contig 86567 bp, 86 predicted proteins | sample 5400681 | NCBI WGS metagenome assembly WNGB01 (sample SAMN13153367, study PRJNA577476) | soil metagenome | isolation source: 115 cm soil or saprolite under grassland replicate 2 | place: USA:California | collected 2016-06-15 | reverse complement strand
AGCTGTGCGCGGACCCGCGGCTGGTGCTGGCCGGAACTTTGCCGGTGGGTGGCCGCGCGGTCGAAGTGAACGGCGGGTATCGGGTGACCGGCCGCTGGGGATTTGCCAGTGGGATCCTGCACGCTACCTGGGTCTTCGGAACAGCCATCGTTATGGACGGAGAGGTTCCGCGGCGTGGGCCGGCCGGTCGGCCCGTCACGCGCATGATCTTCGTCCCGGTTGCCGAGGTGACAGTCCACGACACCTGGTCCACGGCCGGTTTGCGCGGCACGGGCAGCCATCACTTCACCTTGGACGAGGTCTTCGTGCCCGACGAGCACTCTCTAGATGCCGAGGCTATTTTGCTCGGACGGGGCGATGCGGCCCGGCATCCATATCCGCTCTACCACTGCGTCACACTGCTCGTGCCTGGCCATGGCGGCGTGCCACTGGGCATCGCGCAGGCCGCGCTGGAGGAGTTTGTTGGCCTCGCCCAGGCGAAGACCCCTTGGTTGGCCGCACAGCCGCTGCGCGAGCAGAGCCGGATCCAGGCCGCAGTGGCGCGGGCGCAGGCCCAGCTTGAGGGGGCGCACGCCTACCTGCACGCCGCGCTCGGCGACCTCTGGGAGACGGTCGCGACGAGTGGGCAGAGCACGCCCGCGCAGCGGGCGCGGGTGCTGCTGGCGCAGACCTACGCGTCGGACAACGCTGTGGACGTGGTCGATACGCTGGCGCGGTTAGCCGGGACTACCGCCCTGTATACACCCAACCGCTTGGACCAGTGCCTGCGTGACGTGCGCGCGGCGGGTGCCCATCGTCAGGTGTCGCCGCCCATCTACGAGGCGGCCGGTCGGGTGACGCTCGGCCTGGAGGCGGGCACACCGTTCTTCTAGCCGACGTCCAAAGCACGCGCTGAGCGGAGAGTGTCGAGCCCTAACCGGCGAATGACTGAGCGGTCAGCGAGCAGCGCGCGCAATCGCGGCAACCACGGCATGTCTTGAGATCCTCGAACTACGTTCTGAGCCAGTCAATTCAAGTACGATACGCAGCGTCAGAGACATCGGCCCGCGACGGACTCGCCTGGGAATTAACAAGCCGAAACAAGGGCAAGAACGGAGAATACCCCCGCCCGCGAGGTAGGCCTTCCCAAAGTTGAGGTCGCGGGTTCGAACCCCGTTCCCCGTTCCCCGCTCCAGCGAGTTGCCATCGATAGCGCAATCGATGGTTTCCCTTTTGCTTAGCCGTAACAATCTTCACGGCTGAAGTTACAAAGTCGGGCGCGTTTGTTGAGTTAACGGCGGCAATACCGCACGGAGAACTCGAATGCGCCGCGCCATCTTCGCCGCTGTCGCCTCACTCAGCGTCGTCCTGGTTGCCTACGCCCAGCAGGGCACACTGCCGCCGCCGAACCCGCCCACCCCCTCCAGCTTCATGCACCCGTCGACGGCGATTCCCCAGCCATCCCCGACAACCTGATCTGGCGCCAGTGCGCCAGCGGCTCGACGAGCTGCGTGGTCGAAGAGAAGGACGCCAGCCCCGCGGCCGCACGGGCGGCTAACAGCGGCAGCGCGTCCTGCGTGGCGTCCACCAGGCACAGCACGGCCTCGCTCGCCGCGCCGCCGGGGTCTTCGAGAAGCGCCTCAGCGTCGTAGAACAGGAGCTTGCGGCGTTCCGAGCGCAAGCGGGCGCGGTCATGGGCGAGGGTGAGGTTGTGGTCGCGCAGGCCCTGCACCACGTGGCGGGCCAGCACCGCCAGGGCGGGCAGCGTCACGTCCCGACGGCCGAGCAGCATGGCGCTGTGCTCGGCCGTTGGGACTTGCGGCAGGTCAGCCAGGAGCGGCAACAGGCGCGCGCGGACTGCCGGCGGAAGGTCATCGAGCGTGATGTGCAGCAGGTCGCGTGGAATGCGCCGCACTGGCGTCCCTGGCGCTAGTGCACGTCGGTCATCAATGAGGCGCCGCCTTCCGGTATGGCGGGGTGGCGACCGGTGAGATCAGTGATCTGCAGGCCGCTGTCGTCGAACCGCCAGTTGGCCAGCAAACCGGCAGGCGCAGACGTCAGCTCCGAGCGATACGCAGCAGCGATTTCCGCGGAAGAGCGCGCGACGCCCCAGATGCGCACATCGTCGAGCTTGCCCAAAAAATTCTTGCCGCTGGTTGGACCGCTGCGGCCGATCTGCACAGGCAGCGTGTTGCCAGCGCTGACCGCGGCCAGCGCTCCACTCGCGACGAGCGCACCGTCGAGGTAGAGATCGACGGTGCGAGAGCCAGTGTGGAACACGCCGGCCACGTGGTGCCAGCGGTTCGGATCGACGCCCAGCAGTCCCGTGGCGATCGAGTAGTCGACCCAGGCCGTGCGCTGGCCAACGACGAGCCGCTTGAAGCCCACGCTGATAAAGAACGGCGACTCAGGACTGGAGGTGCGATCACCATTGTTCAGCAGCACTGTGTAGTCGTGGTTGAAGCCGAGCGGGCTGTCGTCCTTGAGCCACGCCTCGACCGTCCAATCGCCAGGGGGGTTCAACTCGGGACTGTGCGGCGTCGAGGCGAACGCGGTCGCGCCGTTCAGGCCCAGCGAGGTCCCGCGGCCGCACGTGTTGCGCAGCACCGACAGGGTGTTGCGCAAGGTGTCATTTTCGATGTGAAAACCGGTCGTCACCAGCTCGGCAAGGCCATCACCGTCCAGGTCGCCGGCGGCGAGGTGTGGGCCACCTTGAACAAGGGTGCTTTCGCTAATCACGAACCGCACCGGTGCGCCAAAGGTGCCATCGCCGTTGCCGAGCAGCACGTCGAACCACGGGCCCTCGGCGATTCCAAGCGCGGCATCGAGTCGACCATCGCGATTGAAGTCAGCGACCACCACGGTCAGGTCGGTGATGCTGGTGTGCGACGGCAGCGGTGTCTGCACGTAGCCGTCACCCGTGCCCGGGTACACGAATACGCTCGAGGTCAGGCCGTTGACGACCAGCACATCTGGCTTGCCATCGCCGGTGAAGTCGGCGATCGCGGTCGATGACGGCAGGTAGCCCGCCACATAGTCATCGGCGGGCGCAAACGTGGGCGTCGCGCAAGTCTGCGGCGCCGCCTGCGCAAGCCCCGCACTCGGGACTCCAAACGTGCTCAGCGCGAACACAACACCCAGTGCCAGCCCGGCCCGCGCTGCCCGTCGCGCGGCTACTCGTGCCTTCCCCATGACTCCCCCTTGAAATTGCGGAACGCCACTATATAGCCCCAATTTCAGTCGGGCGATGCGAGGTACGCCTCGGTCAGCCAGTCGCGGACTTCGGCGTCGACGTCGGCAGGCGAGCGCAGGTCGATGAAGTAGGCGCTGCGCTGACCGCTGCCGTGCCAGGTTTTCGCAAATCTCGGGCTGTCCATCCGACGAGAGAGGAGCACTGAGAGCCGCACCTGCTTGCGCATCGGGCGCAACTCCGCGAACGTTCGCGCTCGTTTGAAGAAGACGCCAACGGTCAGGAACTCCACGCGTAGCGGACCAACGGACGCGAGATGCGCGTGGACTGCCGAGTAGATCGGGCGTTCGAAGGCCGCGCCGGACGAGAAATACTCCGCCTCGGACATCGCGGGCACGCATTGATGCGATTGGTTGCGGGCACCGAACTGGCGGTCGCACTCGGGACAGATCCACGCCGGCACGGGGACCAAATTGTTCCAGACACGGACGTGGGCGTACGCTCCGATCCCAACCGTGACGACAGTCGACGAGGGCCCAATTCGATCCGGGTCAGGCCAGCGGCCGGGCGCGGCCGCCGAGACTCGCCTGCAGTGGTGGCGGGCGGCGCGCTTCGGGATGTTCATCCACTGGGGCCTGTACGCGATCCCGGCTGGGCGATGGCAGGGCGAAGCGGTTCCGGGCATCGGCGAGTGGATCATGCTCCGCTCGCGGATCCCCGTGCCGGAGTACGAACAGCTCGCGCACCAGTTCAACCCCACGAAGTTCGACGCTGACGAGTGGGTGCGATTGGCCAAGCAGGCGGGCCAGAAGTATCTGACGATCACCGCGAAGCACCACGACGGCTTCTGTATGTTCGACTCGAAGGTCACCGACTACGACATCGTCGATGCCACACCCTTCGGGCGCGATCCGATGAAAGAGCTGGCCGAAGCGTGTCAGCGGCACGGTATTCGGCTGTGCTTCTACTACTCGCAGACCCAGGACTGGCACCACCCGAACGGGGACGGCAACGACTGGGACTACGACGAAGCCAGCAAGGACTTCGCCGGCTACGTCGACAAGTACGTGAAGCCGCAGGTGCGCGAGATACTGACGAATTACGGCCCGATCGGCATGATCTGGTTCGACACCCCCAAGCGTATGACGCCCGAGCAAAGCCGCTCGTTGGTCGACCTGGTGCACGGGATCCAGCCTGAGTGCCTGGTCAACGGCCGCATCGGCAATGCTCTGGGTGACTACGCCGAGACGGGCGACAATGTGATTCCGGGCGAGCGCATGGACCAGGACTGGGAGGTCCCCGCCACCATCAACGACACCTGGGGCTTTAAGAGTGACGACCACAACTGGAAATCGACCCAGGACCTGGTGAGGAAACTGGTCGACTGCGCGAGCAAGGGCGGCAATTACCTGCTGAACGTTGGGCCGACTGCTGAAGGGGTCATCCCGCAACCCAGCGTCGAGCGGTTACTCGCGATAGGACAGTGGTTGGAGCGCAACGGTGAGTCGATCTACGGCACCCGGGCGGGACCGCTCCAGGGTCTCGACTGGTGCCGCAGCACGCTGAAGGGTGACACGGTGTACCTGCACGTGTTCGATTGGCCGCGCGGTGGCAGCCTGAGCGTTCCACTGCCCGTGTCCGGGGCGCGGCTGCTGGCCGACGGGTCAGAGCTCACCGTCAAGGACTCGGGGATCGACGCACCCAGCAGCGCGCCCGACCCGATCGATACGGTCGTCGCGCTCGACTTGCGCACCTGACGTGCGCATCCGCCAGGTCGAAGATCCCGACGATCCGGCGCTGATGGCCTTTGGTCGGCTGCAGCACGACGTGTACTTCGAGCCAGACGCACTGATCCCGGGCGAGTGGTTTGGCCGCTTGCTGCAGATGCGCTCGAGCCAACGGTCCAACTTCGTCCTGGTCGCGGAGCGGGACGCTGAAGTCCTGGGCGGTACGGTCTTTCACTACCTGGGCGAGGCTGGCAGCGGCTTCTCCAGCTTCATGGGCGTGGCGCGCGAGGCGCGTGGCCAGGGCATCGCGCGGGCGCTGCACACCGCGCGCTGGTCAACGCTCACGCGGGCTTCGAACAACCAGGTGAGCGGCTTGTTCATCGACGTGGTCAATCCGACTCGCATGTCAACACGCGAGCTTGCACGTGAGGAGGCCGTCGGCTCCGATCCAACTGCCCGGCGTCGCATCTTCGCCAAGCTTGGCTTCAAGCAGGTCGATATCCGCTACGAGCAGCCCGTTGGCGGCCCAAACGGCGGCCCAGTGACCAAGCTCGACCTGCTGTTCTACTCGGCGGAGCTAGCGGAGACCGTGTCGACCAGGCTCGTGGCTGAGACCATGCGCGCATACTGGCAGCCCTGGCTCGGCGATGAGCGCGCAGCATTCCACGCCAACGAGCTCCAGCAGCGCGCGGGCGGTGAACAGGTGCGGCTGATCTCACCCGAGGCGTGAGACAATTGACCGTCTCCGCATGCGCCGGCGAACTCAGGTTGGACTCGCCTCAGTCGGCCTGACGTTGCTCTGGGCCGCCGGGCTGTACGCGGTTTTCGTGGGCGGCAAGGTAGGACAGCACCCGAGCGTGCCGATGACGCTGGCGTTGAGCGGCGCCGTCTGCGCGGTGCTCAGCGGTGTGCTGCTCACGCTGGCATGCTTCCCTGGCCTGGGCGAGTACCTGCGCGCGGTGGCCCAGATGGCCGCGGTCGGCGCGAGCCTGGAAGCCGTGGCGGTGGTGTGGAGCGGACTGCCGATGAACGACCGCACCCCCGACCTGTTGAACGAGCTTGAGTTCTCGAACTTTCTGCTCTTGCCCTCAATGGTGGCGTTGCTCGCGAGCAGCGTGCTGTATTTCGCGCGCTTTTTCTCGGGCCGCGCGTCGCGAGCCAGGTTCGAGCCGCAGGGCGGCATGCAAGCCATCTTCCTGTCGCTGCGCCGCCACCACCGCCTACTGGGCTGGCTCGGCCTGGCGTACGCCGCCGCGCACAGCGTGTACTACCTGCTGATCCCCGGCCAGACGCTGCCGCAGTGGACCGGTATTGCCGCGACCGCGCTGCTGGCAGCTGGCGGCTTACTCGGCCTGATCACGACATACAACACCTTCTGGCGGCTGTGGATCCACCGCGTCCTGGGCATCCTGCTGATCGTGGCGCTGACGCTGCACTGGGGCCCTTTTCTACCGACAGCAGTGATCTTCCTGCTGGCAGTGTGCGTGGCCGGGCTGCTGCACCTGAAGCTGGTCTCAGGCCTGGCGCGTCTCGCGGGCTAAGGCGCGGAACCAGGCGCTCCGGTCGCTTGGCACGCGCGCGTTCCGCTCGAGCGCGCCGGCCGCCCGACTGGCGATGGTGGCCGCGAGTCGCCGCGCGGTCTGCGGATCGCCCGGCGGCGAGAGCTCGCGCGCGACGGCGAGGATGTCGCGCTCGTGCGGTCGCAGCAGCTCGACCACATCCATCGAGGGCGGGCGGCCACTCAGGAACTGCGCCAGGGCAGTCGCGAGCAGCGAGGCGCCGATGCCAGCGTACGTTCGCGCATCACTGGGCACTTCGACGTGGGCGCTCAGCACCGAGACCCACGCGGCCGTGGCCAGGCCGACGCCGACGCTGCGGGCGGCGCTGGCGAGGTGGAATTGAGCATCTATGACCCACGCGGTCATTCGGTCACTGCTCGCCAGGTGACCAACAGCATCTGCAAGCCCGCGCTCACCGCCACCACGAACGCGATCGCGCCTTTGAACTCGGCAGCCATGCGCTGCAGCCACCCCAGCTGTGCGACGTACTGCACGAACACCGCGTCGCGCAGCACGAGCGCGTAGCTGGTGAATAACGCGTCGCCCAGCAGCAGCAGGAACAGGGTGGCGATCAGGATCAGCGCGTGGACCAGGGCGATCGTGGCCACCTGCCGCACCAGCCAACGGACGGACAGCGTGGCTCGACGGCGGTCCGAGGCGCGCGCCGCGACGGCGGCTTCCAGCCACATGTCGTCCATCGCGCTGCGCACTTCCGCGGACTTTGGCCGGGGCACAGTGCCCGGAATCTTACGGCCTGCCTTCTGGAGGACTACGCTAGCCAACCATGAGCGACCTGGATGCCATTCGCCGAGTCCTGGCGACCACCGTGCCCCGCTGGCTGCCGCTGATCGAGACGTTGCCGCCAGACCTGCTGGAACGACCCCCGAGCGCGGGCGAATGGTCCGCCGCCGAGTGCCTGGAACACCTGCTGCACGCGGAGCGAGCGGTCTTCGGCGTGCGCTTGCGCCATCTCCTGGAAGGCCGACCGGAGCTCGTCGCGTTTGACCCGAACGCGCCCCGCACCGCGGCGCCCGAGCGGACGTCGGCGGAGCGCATCGCGGCATGGACGGCGGCCCGCGGCGAGCACCTGCAGATGCTCGAGCAGCTGACCGACGCCGATCTGCAGCGCACCAGCCACCATCCGGAGTACGGCACCACCACCCTGGCGATGGTGCTCAACACGTGGACCGCGCACGACCTCGACCACACCATTCAGGCCGAGATAGCGCTGATGCAGCCCTTCATCCCGAACACCGGCCACTGGCACTGGGAGTTCGCGGCGCGCGAGATTGGCGCCCAGGCAGCCGTCGTCAGCTGAGCGCGCGCAGCACGCCGGCCTGAGGGTCGCAGTACAGCGGCTCCTCGCCACTGTGCGGGGGTAGCTCCAGCTTGGTGACGTCGTCCACGGGCGCGTAGCCCAATTCGTCGCGTGTGCGCTGTAGGTCCCACTGGCGCTGGCTGTTGCTCGAGGTCGCGTTGTAGATCCCGAAGCGCCGCGGTGACTCGAAGCACAATTCGATCAGCGCCGCCAGGTCGCGCGTGCTGATCCACAACGGCTGATGCCGCTGCGCCGTCGGGTCGCGCGGGGTAAACCAGCCGATGCGCAGGCAGATCATGGACATCTCGAACGCATCCGAGTAGTAGCGCGCCAGCCCCTCGCCAAATGCCTTGCTGACGCCATACAGGCTGTCGGGTCTGACCCCGTCATCGACACCGATCGGCCACTTGCCTTCCAGATTCAGAAAGCCCATGACGTGGTTGGTCGACGCGAACACGACCTTCTTGATACCCGTGCGTCGCGCGGCTTCGAACACGCAGTACGTCCCTTCGATGTTTGCCTGCCGCACTTCCGCCCACGTCGCCGAGGTGCTGGGCTGACCCGCCAGGTGCAGCACGGCGTCCATCCCTTGACAGGCGCGCTCCATCGCGGCCAGGTCGGCCGCGTCGGCCTGCACGAAGTCTTCACCCTCGAGCGCAGGCTCGGGCAGTGGGCGCACATCGACCAGACGCAGGCGCAGCCGCGGCCGAAGTAGCGGCCGCAACGCGGTACCGATCCGGCCGGCGCCGCCGGTAATTACGACAGATTGAACCATCACCCCTCAGGGTAGGCAGGCACGGGTCCTGCGGGTGTCCTTGCCCACACCCCTGGCGCTTAATGAATCAGCCGACGGACAAGCCCACCTGGATTGACGCTCTCGAAGAAAGCCTGCTCCTCGCGATCGGACTCTTCAGCCTGATCACCTGGATCATCACTATCGGCCTGCTGGCCCACTAGGCACCGGCACCAGCGGAAACGATCACCTGCGCGGGGCGGATCACCCGATCGCCTTTGCGATAGCCGGGCCGCACCACGTGCAGCACATGCCCTTCGGGGACGTCGCTGCTTGGCTGCCGGCCAACACCCTCGTGCTCGCGCGGGTCGAACTCGGCGCCCTCGGCGGCGATGCGCTGCACATCGTCCGCGGCCAGCAGTGAGCGCAGGTTGCGCTCGACGAGCTGCACGCCCTTCCCCCAGCTCGACTCGAGATTTTCCGGGGTGCCACTGGCAATCGCCCGTTCGAAGTCGTCCAGAATGGGCAGCACGCGCTGGATATACGCGAGCGTGGCGTCGCGCCCCTGCTGCACGCGCTCGTCTTCGACGCGGCGCCGGTAGTTGATGAAGTCGGCCTGCGAACGCTGGGCGAGGCGCAGGTACTCATCGGCCTTTTGGGCCAGCTCGGCCAGCTCGTTGCGCAAGGTTTCGACGTCGGCGTCATCGGCCTCGGTCGACGAAGCGCCATCGACCTGCGCGGCGGCGTCGTCACGGATAGGTACGGGATCGTGGTTGGGACTCATAGCTTGCTCCTGGGCGAGCACCCCACAGGTTGCTCGGCCCGCTTGCCAAAGTATATGATGTGGCACATACAAAATGTATCGTGAGTCGCGTCAAGTTTCAGGGCGAGCTCGCGCGGCGGGCACGCTGGACATTGGTGCTGCACTCTACGTCATCAGTGTCGCCGCTCGGCTGGTCGAGCTGCACCCTACAACCCTTCGTAAGTATGAGCGTGTCGGTTTCCTCGAGCCCAGCCGCACTCCCGGCCGCACGCGCCTGTATTCACACGCCGATATTCGGCGATTGCGGCAGATCAAACGGCTGGTCGACGACCAGGACATAAACCTGGCCGGAGTGCAGATGGCTCTAGACTTAACCGAGATTCTGCACGAAATTACTCGAGTGATTGACCAGACGTCGGACGTGGAGTCGCTTCGACGCCGCGTCCAGGCGCCATTGCGACAAGCCTTCGCAACCCTGGGCGCGCTCGAGTAGTCAGATTGAAAGTGATAATGACAGTTCTTACAGACGTCGCGGGCGCGGACAAAAACACAGACGGCCTGCATAGCGAACAGAGGTAATGGAGAAAGACGATGGCCAAAGTTCTAGGCATTGACCTGGGCACGACCAACTCGGTCGTGGCGATCATGGAGGCCGGTGAGCCGACCGTGCTCGAGAACGCCGAAGGGAGTCGTCTGACCCCGTCTGTGGTGGCCGTCAACCCCAAGACCAACGAGCGTCTCGTCGGTCAGGTTGCCCGCCGCCAGGCGATCACGAATCCCGAAAACACCATCTTCAGCGTCAAGCGCTTCATGGGTCGCAAGTACGACGATTCCGAAGTGCAGAAGGCGCTCAAAGTCGTGCCCTACAAGGTCGCCAAGGCGAGCAACGGCGACCTACGCGTGGTCATGGCCGGCAAGGACTCCAGTCCGCCGGAAGTCTCAGCCATGATCCTGCAGAAGATGAAGGCCGATGCTGAGGCCAAGCTGGGCGAGAAGATCACCCAGGCGGTCATCACCGTCCCCGCCTACTTCAACGACAGCCAGCGCCAGGCGACCAAGGATGCCGGCAAGATCGCCGGCCTCGAGGTCCTGCGCATCATCAACGAGCCGACCGCGGCGTCGTTGGCGTATGGCCTGGACAAGCAGGGCAAGGATGAGATCATCGCCGTTTACGATCTGGGTGGCGGCACCTTCGACATCTCGATTCTGTCGGTGGGCGAAGGCGTCTTCGAAGTCAAGGCCACCAATGGCGACACGTTCCTGGGCGGCGACGACTTCGACCAGCGCGTGATCGACTGGATCGTCGACGAGTTCAAGAAGGACCAGGGCATCGATCTGCGGCAGGACCGCATGGCGCTGCAGCGGCTCAAGGAAGCCGCCGAGAAGGCCAAGATCGAGCTCAGTTCGACCCAGTCGAGCGAGATCAACCTGCCCTTCATCACCGCCGATGCCTCGGGTCCCAAGCACCTCAGCCTGCAGCTCACCCGCTCCAAGCTGGAGCAGTTGGTCGGCGACCTGGTCGAGCGCACCAAGGGGCCAGTTCAACAGGCGCTGAAAGACGCCGGCATGAGCCCGAGCGACATCAACGAGGTCGTGCTGGTCGGTGGCCAGACCCGTATGCCGGCTGTCCAGGAGATGGTCAAGCAGGTGTTCGGCAAGGAGCCGCACAAGGGCGTCAACCCGGATGAGGTCGTTGCTATCGGCGCCGCGATTCAGGCGGGTGTGCTCAAGGGCGAGGTCAAGGACATCCTGCTGCTCGACGTCACCCCGCTCACGCTGGGTGTCGAGACGTACGGCGGGGTGATGACCACCATGATCCCGCGCAACACGACCATTCCCACGTCCAAGACCGAGACATACACCACGGCCGCGGACGGTCAGACCAGTGTCGAGGTGCACGTGCTGCAGGGCGAGCGCCCGATGGCGGGCGAGAACAAGTCGCTGGGACGCTTCATCCTGGATGGCATCCTGCCCGCGCCACGCGGTGTGCCGCAGGTCGAAGTCACCTTCGACATCGATGCCAACGGCATCCTCAACGTCTCCGCCAAGGACAAGGCGACCAGCAAAGAGCAGAAGATCGTTATCCAGTCCTCGAGTGGGCTCAGCGAAGCCGAGATCCAGAAGATGGTCAAGGACGCTGAGGAGCACGCCGAGGATGACCGCCGACGGCGGGAGGAGATCGAGCTGCACAACCAGGCCGACAGTGCCCACTACCAGGCTGAGAAGCTGCTGCGCGAGCAGGGCGACAAGATTCCTGAGCAAGTGCGCATTCAGGTGGCCGAGAAGTCCTCCGCGGTCAAGCGCGCGCTCGACGCGAACGATGCTGACGGCATGCGCACCGCCTTGCAGGAATTGCAGCAGGCGATGATGGCGGTTGGTCAGGCAGCCTATGGCGGCACGCCAGGTGAGTCCGGTGAGACGCCCGGCGCAAATGGCCAGGAGGGTGGCGGCCCCGGCTCGGCCCAGGGCACCGTCGAAGGCGAATACCGCGAGGTCTAATCCGCACCCCTTGTGTGGGGCTCCGGTCCGGGTTGTGCTTACCCGGTCGGGGCCCCTCTTCCGTTAACGGAGGCTTCCTCAGACCCGTGCGAGACTTCTTCAAAACGGTACTGGTAGCCGCGGTCAGCTCCGCCACCACTGCGACCGTGTTTACCGCGTGCGCGATTCAGAACCAGTCCGCCACCGTCGTACCAACCGCGGCCCCGCCACAGTCCGCGTCTGCGTCAACGCCCGCGCGGGCAAGTAGCGCGCCAGTCGCTGCGCCGATCGCCTCAGTTCGCGCTGCCCCCGCACCACAGGTCGCGACCGGCGGCGCTACGAATCCCGCCGTGAGCGTGTTCCAGCAGAACGGCGGTTCGGTCGTGAACATCACCAGCATGGCGGTCATCACCGGCCGCTTCGGCAGTCAGACGCAGCAGCCGCAAGGCATCGGCTCGGGCTTCGTGATCGACGCCGATGGCCGCATCATCACCAACAATCACGTGGTGCAGGAGGCCGACCAGCTCGCGGTCACGTTCCAGGACAAGACCACGGTGCCCGCGCAACTGGTCGGCCGCGACGATCTGAACGACCTGGCGGTGATCCAGGTCGATCTAAACGCCACGGACGCCGATGGTCGATCGATCCGCGATCGAATCAAGCAGGTTACCCTCGGCGACTCGGATCAGGTCACCATCGGCGAGACGGCCGTAGCGATTGGCTCGCCGCTGGGGCTGCAGCAAACGGTGACCGAGGGCATCGTCAGTGCACTTCGCAACCCGGGCGAGGAATCGCCCGTGCCCCGTAATCAGGTTGAGCTGATCGGCGGCGCCATCCAGACCGACGCTGCCATCAACCCAGGCAACTCGGGCGGACCGCTCTTCAACGCATCCGGCCAGGTAATCGGCGTCAATTCCGCCATCCTGTCGCAGTCGGGCGGAAACGAAGGCGTCGGCTTCGCGATCCCCATCAACGTGGTCAAGCGCGTCGCGCCCGAGCTTATCCAGAATGGCCGTTACCGCCACGCCCTGGTGGGCGTGACCAGCATCGCGCTGACGGATATAAGTCCGCAGGTCAAGCAGCAGCTCGGTATCGCGAGCAACCAGAAGGGCCTGCTCGTGCAGCAGGTCTCGGCGGGCGCCCAACAGGCGGGCATTCAGCCTGGAACACGACGCATGTCGGTCGGCAATGAAACCATCGTGGCCGGCGGCGACATCATCGTCGCGATCGATGGCCAGGTGGTTGCGACCGGCGGCGACTTGCGGGGTTGGATCGAGAACAACAAGCACCCCGGTGACCAGGCGACGCTCACCGTCCTGCGCAACGGCCAGCGTGTCGACGTTCAGGTCACGCTCAGCGAGCGGCCGCAGCAGTCGCCTTGAGGCAGTCATCCTTCGACAAGCTCAGGACGAGCGGGTCTCGACAGTCTCCCGCTCATGGTGAGCCTGTCGAACCATGACCGCCCAGCAATTGCATGCACTCGATCTCGGCGGGGTGCGCCTGTACTGGCTCGACGGCGGCGGCTTCCGACTCGACGGCGGGGCCATGTTCGGCCCCGTTCCGCGACCGCGCTGGATAGCCGAGTATCCGCCCGCTGACGACAACACGGTTCCGCTCACCGCGCACGTGGTGCTGGTCGAGGATGGCCGCTCGTGGGGTCTGCTGGACAGCGGCTTCGGCCATCACCTGTCGGACCGCCAGCGCCGCTTCTACTCGCTCGAGCGCGCGACACACCTCGACCAGGGTCTGGCCGAGCTCGGGCTGGCCGCCTCGCGTATCGACTGGGTCGTGCTCTCTCACCTGCACCTCGACCACGCCGGCGGCATCGTCTCCGACGACGCGCCTGCATTTCCGAACGCCCGTGTGTGGGTCCAGCAGCTCGAAGCGCAGGAATCGCGCGATACATCCAATCGCGCGCACGGGGTCTACAGCGGCGAAGCCTTCGACCGTCTGACGGCGCTTGGGCTCACGCACGAAGTCGACGGCGAGGCCGAGCTCACCGAGCATGTGCGCGTGCACCTCACGGGTGGCCACTCACGAGGTCACCAGGCGGCCGTGGTTCAGGGCACTCAGGCGGCGCTGCTGTACCTGGGCGACGTATTGGTAACCAGCGCCCACCTGCCGCCCGCGTGGGTCAGCGCCATGGACGACTATCCGCTGGATACGATCCGCGCCAAACGAGAATGGCTCGGTCGCGCTGCACAGTCAGCGTGGTGGGTAGCCTTCTCTCACGACGTGCGCCACACCGCCGCCCGACTCGATGCGAACGGTCGCGCAGCCGAGCTCAGATCGACCTGAGCGACCCAGCTGGACCGAATTACGCGACGCCTCGACGAAAGTCGGTCTTGCGCTCGCGTTGACTCCGGCGCTGTGTGCGACGCGTGCCGAGGTCTACGGCCAACAGACCCGCTGTGGCCATGTCCTCGTCCACGTAGCCTTCCTCGAAGAGCCGCCAGATGGCCACCCGCGCCGCTTGGACTGGAGCGGGTTTCTCGACCTCTGTCGGACGCTGCACCACACTCGTACCCACGCTGTGTAACGTACGCAAGCCGCGTACCTGCACCTCGTTGGCCGGGTTACGACTTCACTGGTGTGTGTTACAGCTCGCGTCTGGACGCAGACTTTCGCGTTGCTCAATCGCCCGACGGCAACGAAAACTGGGTATCGAACCAGTCGAAATAGTCGTGCACGAACACGTTTTCGGCCTGCACGAGCGCACGCACCTTGGGCTCGATCGTCGACACGTGTGATTTCTTGATCGGACAGGTTTCGCACGCTCCGGTGGCGTAGATCGTCACGTGGTACTCGCCATCGCGCCGCTCGGGCGGCAGGTACGACAGCGATGGCCGCCAACTGCGCACCACATCCTCGCCCATGACGTCCGAGGCGGCCTGCAGGATCTCGTAGTCGAATTCCTCGGCGCGAATCTCTTCGAGTGCATCGACGATCTTTTGCAGCATCGGATCGGCTGCCTGTGGCGCAGAAGTCATGTTCGGGAAAGCCAGCCTGTTATAGCGCGCCCGACTGCTCTAGCCCGGGATTTCAGTTGTCGATGCTCACCATGGCGCTGGGCACCCAACCGACGATGCCATTGAGGCCGCGGACGGCCCGCCAGCCGTCGCCGCCAATCTGCAGCTCCGCCCCATAGCTCACCAGGACCGGCGACCCATCGGCCAGTTGTGGATCGTTTGGGCTCTCGATCCCAGCCGCTTTGCGGACCGGTACGGGTGCTCCGCCCGAACGAATAACGCCCGTGCGCAACGCCGTGGCTGGCGGCAGCGTCGGCGCGGCCTGCGGCTGGGGCGGCGCAACGGTCGGCTTGACCGGCGCTGCCAGGGTGGGCGGCGGCGCCGCTGGGCCAGGGGTCGGCTCGCCGGGCACATATCCGCGCACGGGCCGATTGGCGGCTGCCGGCGCCTCGACCCTGCTCGCGCTGGGAGGCCCCGTGACCCATGCAGCCATGTGGCCAGGCACATCCAGCCCTGGCGCAAACAGCAGGACCGGCACCGTCAACAGCGCCACGCCCGCTCCGAGTCCAACGAAGAAATGGCTCGCCGCCACCAAGCACAGCGCGACTTACATGAATCGTGCCAGTGGTATATGTTCGCCCCCGTGCGCGACTCGCCGCGGACCGGCTTGCCAGCGCCTGCGACGCCACTCGGTTGTGCGCGGGAGGTGACCGCGCTGCGCGGGCTGATCTGCCAGGGCGAGGTGCGCATCCTGGTGGTCACCGGACCTGGCGGCGTAGGCAAGACGCGGTTGGCGCTCGAAGCGGCGTCCGCGCTCACGCGTGATTTCGCCGATGGCGTGGCCTTCGTCGCTCTGGCGCCGATCCAGTCTACCGAGCTGGTCATTCCCGCCATCGCACGCGCGCTCGGCGTACGCGAGGTCCAGGGCGGACGCTGCGCGAGGGCTTGATCGAGCTGCTGCGGCCGCGGGATGTGTTGCTCGTGCTCGACAACTTCGAGCACCTGGTCGAGGCGGCCACTGATCTCGCGGAGCTGCTGGCGCCATGCCCGAGGCTGAAGATGCTCATCACCAGTCGCGCGGTCCGGCAGCTCTACGGCGAGCACGAGTTTCCGTTGGCGCCGCTAACGCTGCCTGCCGGCGCGGCCGGTTCGCTCGAACAGCCAGCGACAATGCCGAGGCGGTCGCGGAGATCTGTCGCCGCCTGGATAGATTACCGCTCGCTATTGCCCTTCTATGGCGGTTCACAACAGTGGTACGGACGGCTGCAACGGGAGCACGACAACCTGCGTCGCGCGCTGCGCTGGTGTCTGGAGACACGGCGCATCGAGGCCGGCTTTCGACTGGCTGCAGCGCTGTGGTGGTTCTGGGCGCCACGTGGCCACCTCGCGGAGGGGCGCGGAGTGCTCCGCCAACTGCTCGCCGCGGCATCACGCCCCACCCGCCGTCGCGCGGATGCGCTGCACGCGGCCGGTAGCCTCGCCTTTTACCAGGGCGACCTCGTTGAGGCGCGCCACTTACACGCCGAGGAGCTGGAGATTCGGCAAACCCTTGGCGACCAGGCTGGCGCGCTTGCCGCGCTCGAATCGCTGGCGATGATCGCGGTCCGCTCAGGCGGCACGGCACTGGCGGGCGCGCTCAGCCAGTTCGCAGCCAGGATCGAGTCGGCCCGCAAGGCACTCGGGTAGGCAGCCGCCGCCGAAGCGTGGGCGATCGGAATGAGCATGTCACTCCAGGCGGCAGTTGCGTACGCGATCGAGCGTGACCTGACAGATGTCGGACCGCTGACGCCGCGCGAGCTCGAAGTCGCAGCGCTCGTGGCGCAGGGGCTCAGTAATCGACAGATTGCGGAGCGTTTAGTCATCAGTGCACGTACAGCCGACAATCACTTGCAGCACATCCTCAACAGACTTGACCTGACATCGCGGGTGCGGCTTGCCGCGTGGGTCATGGGGCATAGCCTCGGTCGACGCGAATAAGCCCACACTGAGCACGTCTGCTCATGCGAGTCTGGATGAGCGTGCGTAGTGTGTCGGCATCGAGCACAACTTCCTCGGGGGGAAAGATCGATGCACCCGATTGCGATCAGTCGACGCACAGCCTTGAAGTAGTACACCGCCGCCGCTACCGCGGCCCTCGGAGCCGCTGGCGTGCCGCTTGTCGTCCGCGCGGCTCCCGCGACCAGCTCGGGCGCGACTGAGCCCAGCGCTGGTTTGTGGCGCACCTGGTTCCTCGCCCATGGCAGCGACTTGCGCCTACCCGGGCCGCCTGACAGCCGCGCCGAGATTCCAGAGGTCCGTGGCATGGTCGGCAGCGCCGATGCCGCCACGCTGGACCGCGTCGCTTACTGGAACGCCGGCGCGCCGCCCTATCGCTGGAACGAAATCGCCATCGACATGTCGATCCGTGGCGCGTTCGGCACCAGCAACTTCGGGCGGATCCAGGCCTACCTCAACATGGCCATCAACGACGCGACCGTCGCCGCCTGGGACTCCAAGTACACCTTCAACCGGCCACGACCAAGCGAGTTGGACTCGACCATCACTGCGCTCGTTGCAGTGCCGGCCAGTCCGGCGTACCCATCAGAGCACGCCGCGGTTGCCGCTGCCGCCTCTGAGATCCTTGCCTACTTCGCGCCGAAAGACGCCGAAATACTGCGCAGCCTTGCCGACGAAGCCGCGAGATCGCGTGTCTCGGCCGGCGTCCAGTACCCAAGTGACACCGAGGCCGGCACCGACATCGGGCGCAGCGTTGCGCTGCTCGCGATCGACGCCGCGAAGTCCGACAACTACGACACCGCCACCTGGGACGGCAAGATTCCCGAGGGCCCAGGTCTGTGGAAGGGCCAGAATCCGCAGGGCGCCGCCGACCGCTACTGGAAGCCGCTGATCGTCCCATCCGCGGATGTTTTGCGCCCGCCGCCACCGCCTGCGTTCGACTCGGCCGAACGGGTGGCCGAGATCGACGCCGTCAAGAATTTCCCCAGGACACCCGCCACCAATGGTCTCGCGTTCTGGACGCAGTTCGGCGGGCGCGGCGCACCCAACTTCAACATCATCTACAACCGCGAGATCAGTCGGCGGGTGTTCGAGGAGCACCTCGAGGACAGTCCGCTTCCCGCGCGCGTCTACGCGTTGCTCCATGCCACCTACCAGGACGCATGGATCATCACGCAGGACGTGAAGTTCACGTACTGGATAGCGCGGCCCAACATGTTCGATCCGTCGATCACCACGCTGTTCCCGAATCCGCCACACCCGTCGTACGTGTCCAATGGCTCCGCGCTGAGCTCATCGCCCACGATCATCCTGTCGCATTTCTTCCCGCGCGATGCCGCGTACTTCAAGAAGCTCGGCGACGACTACGGCAACGCCCGCCTGTGGGCAGGTATCCACTTTCCCAGCGACATCGAAGTCTCACGGGTCATGGGCGAGCAGCTGGCGAAGCTGGCGCTCGAACGCGACGCGAGCTGAGCCAGTGGCGACATGGACCGCATGTACTGGCTGCTGCGGGCTACTTGCGCGGCCGAGTTCATTGGCCACGGCGCCTTCGGCATCATCACCAAGGCGGCGTGGGTGCCTTACTTCAGCGTCGTCGGGATCCCGCCCGAGCTCGCATGGAAGCTGATGCCGGTCATCGGCTCGGTCGACATCGCGCTCGGGTTGCTCGTGGGCTTTGTGCGGCCCGCTCGCGTGCTGCTGCTGTACATGATCTGCTGGGGCTTGCTCACGGCCACGATTCGCCCGCTGGCTGGCGAGCCGGTCTGGGAGTTCTTCGAGCGGGCACCCAACTGGGCGATCCCGCTGACATTCCTGTGGCTGCGCGGTTTTCCTCGGTGTCGACTGGAATGGCTCGCGTAAAGCAACTGGAGTGGGTGTTGCGGTTGGCGGTCGCCAGCGCATTCGTCGGGCACGGCGCATACGGCGCCGTGCTCGCGAAGCCCGCGTGGTTCGGCTACTTCGGGGTCCTTGGCATCTCGCACACAGGTGTGGAGGCGGGCGCGCTGATGCTACTGGTCGGCGGCTTCGAGATCGTCCTCGGCGTCCTTGCCGTGGTGGTTCCGTGGCCGCCACTGCTGGTGTTCATGGCTGTGTGGAAGGTCGGCTCGGAACTGCTGCGAATTCCAGCCGGTGAGCCGTTCTGGGAATTCGTCGAGCGCGCCGCCAACATGGTCGCGCCGCTCGCCCTGCTGTTCGTGATGCAGCTGCGCCGTGGACAGCGAGTTCGCGAAGGCTCATGGTAGCGTCGCGGCGGCCCGCCAAACAGGCGGTCCGCGCGGCTTTCCGGGCCTCCCCTGGCGCCACCCGCTCGAAGGTCTCTGAGTGAGGAAGCCTCACAATTTCGGCGTTTCGTCACACGCCGGTCACCCGTGTGACGGTTCGCGTGACGGTACGACCGCTAGGCTGCGGCGATGTTTACGACCGTCTACACGGCGGCGCTGGTCGGCCTGGACGGCTACCTGGTGGAGGTGCAGGTCGATGTCGCCCACCAGGGGCTGCCGAATTTTCTGATTGTTGGGTTGCCCTCCAATGCCGTGAAGGAGGCCAGGGAGCGGGTCAGAACGGCTATCAAGAACAGCGCGCTCACGTTTCCCATGCGGCGCATCACCGTCAATCTGGCGCCCGCCGAGCTGCCCAAGACGGGCCCGTCGTACGATTTGCCGCTCGCGCTGGGCATCCTGGTCGCCTCGGGACAACTGGAGCCGCCGCCGTCCGACACGCTCTTTATCGGCCAGTTGTCGCTCGATGGCCAGCTGCGCCATACCGCTGGCGTCCTGCCGATGGTTGCGACGGCTCGCTCGGCCGGGCTGCGCAGGGTCTTTGTCCCCGCCGTCGACGCGGCCGAGGCGGCGCTCGTGTACGGCGTCGACGTCGTGCCGTTCCAATCACTCGGCGAAGTGGTGTCCCACCTGCGCGGCGACTTCGAAATGCAGCCAGCGGCGCCGACGGATCTGCGCAACGGTCACCAGCCACAGTGCGCAGTCGATCTGGCCGAAGTGCGCGGCCAGGAGCACGCCAAACGCGCGCTCGAGATCGCCGCGGCCGGCGGACATAACCTGCTGTTCACGGGTCCGCCCGGCGCGGGCAAGACGCTGTTGGCGCGGTCGCTGCCAGGCATCTTGCCGCCGATGAGCTCGGACGAGACGCTCGAAGTCACCCGCATCTACTCGGTCGCGGGCGTGCTGCCGCCGGAAACACCCGCGGTGACCGAGCGACCCTTTCGGTCACCGCATCACACCGTGAGCTACGCCGGTCTGGCCGGTGGTGGCAGCGACCCGCGGCCGGGCGAGATCAGCCTGGCGCACCGCGGCGTGCTGTTCCTCGACGAGATCCCCGAGTTTTCCTTGCGCGTGCTTGAAATTTTGCGCCAGCCGATGGAAGACGGGGTTGTGAGCATCGCCCGCGCGCGGGGCTCGGTCTCGTTCCCGGCCAAGTTCATGCTGGTCGCCGCTCGGAATCCGTGCCCGTGCGGCTTCTACAAGGACGAGGTGAAGGCGTGCGTGTGTCCCGACGCGGTGGTGACGCGCTATCAGAAGCGGCTGAGCGGGCCGGTGCTGGACCGCATCGACCTGCACCTCGGGGTGCCGCGGGTGGACTTCGAAAAGCTCAGCGGCGACCAGCTGGGCGAAGACTCGGAGACGGTCCGGGCGCGGGTCATAGGCGCTCGCGAGCGCCAGTGGCAGCGATTCGGCGCCAGCGGCGTGGCGTGCAACGCCGAGATGCGGCTGAGCGACCTCCGCAAGCTGTGCAACCTCGACGCCGCTGCGGCCACGCTGGTGCGGACAGCTGTTGACCGGCTGGGTCTGTCAGCCAGGGCGTACCACCGAGCACTCCGGGTCTCGAGAACGATCGCCGACCTGGCCGCGAGCGAAGACATCAAAGCCGTCCACGCCGCCGAAGCGATCCAGTACCAACCACGCAACACGTCTGGGTGAGCCATACGTCAGACTGCCAGTGCTGCTGGTGGTTTACGCTGACAGCTTGAACGCTGCTACTTGCCGCCCATGCTGAACTACCCGCTGAATCTGTCGTTCAAAATCATCGCCATCGCGCCGCAGATCAAAGTGACCGATTCGCTGGGTCAAACCGTCCTGTACGTGCGGCAGAAGGCGCTTGCGCTGCGTGAAGACGTGCGCATTTACGCCGACGAGCAGCAGCAGCAACAGCTCTACCAGCTCAATGCCGACCGCATCCTGGACTGGTCGGCCAACTACCGCGTACGCACCGTCGACGGGCTGGACCTGGGCAATATCCGTCGCCGCGGCATGCGCTCGTTGTGGAACGCGACGTACGAAGTGACCGATCCGAACGGCCAGCCTACGGCCGTCATTCACGAGGAAAACGTGTGGGTCAAGGTCCTCGACGGGCTCGTTGGCGAGATCCCCATCGCCGGCATGATCCTGCCGATCTTCATCAATCCCGCGTACCTGGTGGACCGCGATGCGCAAACCGTGCTGCGCATGCAGAAAGAACCCGCCATCCTCGAGGGCAAGTTCACGATCGAGAAGCGCGGCGACTTCGCAGAGCGCGAGGAATCCCTCTTGCTGGCGAGCCTGCTGATGATGATCCTGCTCGAACGCTCGCGCGGCTAGCTTCTCGGAAAAAACGTTGCTCCAGCAGCGCTGAGCGCCCAGGATGCGCTGCTCGCCACGTGTGGCGACGTTGGAGGCCGCCGCGTGGTTCGTCACTCTCGTTATTCCTTCGTGCTTGCCGCGCTGCTCGCGGTCGCACTGCAGATGGTCTTGACACTTCCCGCGGCTGCCGCGCCTGAGCCCGCGAAGGCGCCTGGCACAGTCGACGTCGCCAAAGCACCCGCGCCAGCACTGGCGCAGGGATACGACATCTCCTACCCGCAGTGCGGCAAGACGCTGCCGAGCAAGCCAGCCTTCGGGCTCGTCGGCGTGAATGGTGGTCTCGCGTACAGCGGGAATCCGTGCCTGGCCAGCGAGTACGCCTGGGCCTTGACCAGCTCGTCGAGCACCCAGCCGCACGTCAGCTTCTATGCGAACACCGGCAACCCCGGCCCGGACGTCTCCACGCACTGGCCAGCGCGCGGGACGGCCACACCCCAGCCGTGCGACGGCTCGTGGAGCGCCGCGTGTGCCTACGACTACGGCTGGTACGCCGCCCAGGACTCCTTCACTCGCGCCAACAGCGTCGCCGGCTCCGCCGCGGCCGTGGCCGCGCCATGGTGGCTCGACGTTGAAATCGCCAACAGCTGGTCGACCGATACGGCGACAAATAGCGCCGACCTGCAGGGCGCCATCGCGTTCCTGAAGTCGGTCGGTGTGAACAGCGTGGGCATCTACGCCGCGCCCTCGCACTGGGCCACGATCGTCGGCGCGACGACCCCAGCTCGCCCCAGAATGACCCGTTCCGAGCATTGCCCTACTGGCTGCCCGGGGCGCGCAACGCCAAGGAAGCGACGCAACGCTGCGTCACGACCCTGACCGGCGGGCCAACCAGGCTCACGCAGTACGTCAGCGGCGGTTTCGACGTCGACTACGCCTGCCCGTAGCGGCGGGCGTCGAAAAGGTCTGAGAGCGGCCTACTCGAAGGGCTGCCCGGCGGCTTGCCACGACGACAGCCCGCCGCGCTCCGATCGGCCAGGAAGACCTCGTTGCCGAACGTGGATGCGAGCCACGTCCCATCGGCCGACAGCGACGGCGAGGCATACAACGGCCCCTTCGGCTGCCCGTCCAGCGTGAGCTGCATCGGCGGCGCCCCATCAAACGTAAATCGACACAGATTCTCAAAATCGCTCCCGCAGCGGTACACGATGGCGGTGCCCTCGCCTGGCAGCAGCGGCCTCGCCGCGGTCGCGGGCACGCTGCCCAGCACGAGCGCACCGACCGCGCCCGCGAGAGCGCAGACCAGATGCGAGCGGAGCCACATCAGCACGTGCGGATGGCCCGGATGAAGGCGCAGGTCAGACGGGAATGGGAGTCGGCAGGGCTGCGCGCAGCGCGGCGACGACTTCGTGTTGTTGGGACTCGCTGAGCTCGGGGTACATCGGCAGCGAGAGGACTTCGCGGGCTACCTGCTCGCTGACCGGAAGGGTGCCTTCGGTGTGACCAAAGGACGCGCACGCGGGTTGCAGGTGGACCGGGATCGGGTAATGGATGCCGGTGCCGATGCCGTGCTCGGCGAGCTGCGATTGGACCTGGTCGCGGTTGGCGACGCGGATCGCGTACTGGTGGTAGACGTGTTCGCCGGACTCGATGAGCTCGGGGCGTTGAACCGGGAGCGGGGCTAGCAGGCGGTCGTAGACTGCGGCGCGCGCGCGGCGGGCCTCATTCCAGGCGTCCAGGTGGCGGAGCTTGACAAGCAGGATGGCGCACTGGAGCTCGTCGGGGCGGCAGTTGAAACCCAGTGTCTGATGCTGGTAGCGGGTTTCTTCGCCGTGGCTGCGCAGCAGGCGGACCTGGCGATCGAGCGTGGGGTCGGAGGTGGTAACGGCGCCGCACTCGCCGTACGCGCCCAGGTTCTTGGCGTAGTAGAAGCTGAACGTCGCGATGTCGCCCAGGCTGCCGGCGGTGCGACCGTGTTGGTCGACACCGCCCTGCGCCTGCGACGCATCCTCGATCACGCGAAGGTCAAATCGGCGCGCGAGCGACACGATGGTGTCCATGTCGCACAGGCGGCCGTACAGGTGCACGGGCAGGATCGCTCGAGTGCGCGGGGTGATCCGCCGCCCGATCTGCGATGCGTCCATGTTGAACGTCACGGGGGAGACATCGACGAAGACCGGTGTCGCGCCGACCTGGACGATCGCTTCGACGTTGGCGATGAAGGTGTGGGCGACCGTGATCACTTCGTCGCCGGGCCCGATGCCCAGAGCTCGCAGCGCCAGGTGCAGGGCATCGGTCCCGTTGCCCAGGGCCACCGCGTACCGCGTGCCGCAGTACGAAGCGAACTCCGCCTCGAACTGGCGCGTCCGCGGACCCAGGAACAGCTGACCTGACTCGAGGGCCTCCTCGACGGCCTGCATGACCTCGTCGCGCACTGCGCGGAACTGGGCCCTCAGGTCAACCAGTGGGACGCGCTGCGCAGCGGCCATCTCGAAGTCAGGCTAGCGCGTCTGCGGCCGCTGCTGCAGTCGGCCAGTGGCGCGGTGCGACCGCGACAGCGACGCAAGCAGCCCGGCGGCCAGCCCGAGGCCCTGTGCCAGCGAGCGCAGCAGACACAGCGGGATGACCCATGGCAGCAGCCCGCGATCGGCCCGCCGAGCACGCCTCAAAAGGGGCAAGCAGCTCGCGCCGAAGAGCAGCGCGGTCGAGGCGACCACCCACGCAGGCAGCCCCGCGAGAGCGCCGAGCAACGTGAGCGGCAGCAGGCCAGAGAGGAAGATTTGCAGCCCCAGCCACGGTGGTGTGTACGAGTCACCCTTGAGCTTGGATGGAAAGCGGCGATACACGGTCACGCGAAAGAAGCCGTAGATCGCCTTCTTGCGCAGATAGGTCGCGAGGTCTCGAGCGTGGGTATGCCGCACGCACGCCGACGGGCTGAACGCGAAGCACGCGCCACGCTCCTGGGCGATCCGGAAGGCCAGCTCGACATCCTCGGCGGAGGGGATCGGAAACATCTCGTCGAAGCCGCCGGCCTCGACGAACACGCTGCGCAAATAGGCGGCGGTACCCGTATCTACGAAGTCGATGCGCCGTGCGCGTTCGAGGCGCGCGTACTTCTCCTCGAACTCGAGCTGCGCAAAGCGCGGGACGATACCGCGCTGGTGCGTGACGTAGCGGCCCTTGACACCAACGACATCTGGCTCGGCGAACGGCTCCAGCATGGCGGCAAGCCAGCCAGGCGTGGGCGCGGTGTCGGCATCGAGAAATACCAGGATGTCGGAGTCGGTGGCAGAGGCGCCCATGTTGCGCGCAGTGGCTGGTCCGCGGCCATCACAGTGGAGCACGGTGGCGCCAAACGAAGCCGCAACCGACGCCGTCGCGTCCACCGAACCATCGTCGACGACGATCAATGCCGCAGATGTACCCGGCACGCCCTCCAGCCGTAAGGCCGCGAGACACGACGACAGCGACCCGGCCGCGTCGCGGGCGGGGATGATGACCGCGACCCGGCGCAGCGCTGGTTCTAACGCCACCGCGTAGCAGCCAGGACCAGCAGCCCGATCTCGATCAGCTGCAAGATGTGCAGAACGACGGCGGCCGCGATGGCCAGCGGCAGGTCCATGCCGCCGGCGACGAGCGCGGCGGCCACGGTGCCTTCGAAGACGCCCCACCGACCTGGTGGCGCCGGCAGCAGTCCCGCCACGTAGGCACTGCCGAGGATGCGCGCGCCGAAGTCGACCGTGGGTGGGCCGCCGACAGCGGCCAGCACTGCCAGATTGGCGATCCCCCCGACGATCCACGCAAACGCCGACGTCAGCAGCACGATGCCAACCGAGGACGGTCGGAGCTCGCGTGCGTAGCGGCCAATGCCAGCCAACAACGCTGGCACCGAGCTACCGTGCTGCCAGCCAGCCAGCCGCGCTCGCTGGGCAACTCCGAGCACGATCGCCACGAGCAGACCGAGGGCGATCAACGGCAACAACTGCACTTGCGTGACGAGCGAGGCGCCGAAGACCCATGCGATCAAACTGACCAGCACGACGGCGTCGATAGCCTTGCTCAGGACCAGCCCGGCCGTCCCGCGCGCGACACCGCCCGGCGTTGGGGCAGCCCACCCGACGCGCACCGCATCGCCCAGACGCAGCGGAATCAGCGTATTGGCAGCCTGACCCAGGATGAGCGCTTGCAACACCCGCCGAAAGGATGGGCGGCTCCGGCCGTACAACGCTTGCCAGCGCAGCGCTTTCGCCAGGTCGACACTCGCCAGCAAGAGCAACGCAATGGCGGCCCAGCGCCAGTCGATGGAGATGAGCTGGCCTGGCAGTGTCGAGAGGTTGTCGCGCTCGAGCCACGCCAGCGCGGCCAGGACTGCCGCGCCTGCCAGCAGCCAGGCAAGCGTGCCGAGGCGGCTCACCGAGTGGAACGTGGCCGCCATAGGGCCGCGAATATAACAGACGTTTTGAGAGTAACGAAGGTCAGCGGGTTGAGATGGCGTTGGGTAGCTCGAGCAGCCGCGGATCGAGTCGCGCCAGCTGCTCGCGGTACCACGCCAGGGCCAGCAAGCGATCGTCGACGACATAGACATCCGGCCGTACGCCTTCGGCAATGTGGAGGTACCAGAGCACGAAGGTGTCCTCGTCGCGGTTGGTGCGCAGCACCGCCTGCGCGGGGGCAGACGCCAGCGTGCTCTCGCCCCATTGGCGGGCCTCCATGTCGTGCGACACGTCAACTTCGGGCCACGTCGAAGGGACACGCCACAGCAGCAGGGCCGCAAGCCCAGCGCAGATCGCGGCCAGAGGTATGCCGTCAAACGCCCACAAGACCCAGGCAGCCCCTACTCCAGCCGCCACCGAGAACAACTGCACTGTCGGCAGCAGATAGACCTCGCCGTTCTCGGCGTTATAGAGCACCGTGAAGATCGCGAGCAGCGCTGCGATCGGCAACCCAGCGAGGGCGAACGAACGACGCTCGGTCCACAGCCAGACGCCCCCCAGCACCGCGAGAAAGGCGCCGACGAGATGCGTCTGTCGGACCAGCAGCGCGGCCGCGGCGGGCACCCGTGGCAGCTCATCGACAAACGGCCGGGCGACGAAGTAGCCACGGTAATCCTGGGCGGTGACGTGGCTGATCAGCCGATCGAGGGTGCTCACCGAGCCCCAATTCAGCGGCGGGTCGAAGATGGCGCGCAGCCAGAGGGTGCCGAACAGGAGAGGAATCAACAGCAGCGGCAGGCTGGCAGTCAGCCAGTCGCGCAACGACATCCGCTCCCTCGCGGCGAGCACGGCCAGTGGGATGAATGCGGCGCCCAGCGGCGGCTGGTGGGCGGCTAGAAGCGACAACGCTGTGGTCGTGGCGACGGCGCTGCGTAGTGAGGGCTGGCGCACCCACGTCGCCAGGCACAGCAAGAAGCCGCCGAGCAGCAGCTCGCCCAAGCTGTACACCTCGGCAACCACCGATTGCGACCAAACAAGGGGAGCGGTCGCGAAGAGCAGCGCGGCGAACAACGCCGCGACCCGCGGGCGCCAGCCATCCGACCCGAGCAGGCGCACAACCGTGGCGTAAACCAGGCCGACACTCAGCGCACCTGCAACGGCCGAAAATAGCGCTGCGCGGTGAGCGAGGTCGCCAGCTGGCAGGACTTGAACAAGTCGAACGAGGATCAGGTACAGCGGATAGCCGGGCGGATGGGGCACGCCCCAGACGTACGCCGCGGTGGCGAGCTCGGCGCCATCAGAGCCGCCGTTGCGCCAGGTAACCGTTGGCGCCAGCGTAAGGAGGTAGAGAACAAAAGCTCCCAGCGTGGCCAGCACGCCGGGAGCGGAGTGGAGAATCGAGCGCTGCTTGTCGCGGACGCTCAGGACGGATGGCGCGCCCTGCGGCGCAGATAGAAACCGACGCTGGTGCCCGCGATACCGAGCACCGCGATGAGCGCAGGAATACTAGCGAGATCGCCAGTCGCGGGCAGCGCGGCGGGAACCTGTGTCGCAACGCCCCCGGGCACGGGCGCGGATTGGCCATACGCGATCCCCCACGCGCCCGGGAGCACGCTCAGCCCAAGCAGCGAACCCAGAATGGCTACGACCCGAGGTAACGCGCGCTTGAGGCTCGATCGGGCCACCAGCTTATCTGTCACGTGCCAACCTCTACTGGTTGAGATGGAGATAGCGTAGTGCATAGCCGCCAGCAAAGCGAGCGCTACACTCAGCGGATGGCCAGTGGCTTTGGAGGCTCGGTGCTGCTCGGCGCCATGTTCGTGGTGTTGAGTGTGTCGCCGGTGGCAGCGCAGACGGTGCCCATTCTGACGCCGCCGCGCAATCAGCCCGCGCAGCCGCAGCCACCGCGCGTGGTGGTGCAAACGCTGCCGCCGCTGCCCGCCGCGACCGCCGAGCCCGAGCCCGCGGAGCCCGAGACGGCTGCGCAGGAGCAGGCCACGGCAACGGCGGTCCCGCCCACGCCAACAATTGCGGCTCCCACCGCGACAGCTGCGCCCACCGAAGTGCGAGTGGCGACACCACCAGCCATCATCCAGTCGACGCCCCAGCCAGCGACCTCCACGCCTGCGGGAGTTGCCGATCCCGCCGCCTCGCCCGCGCCAAGCGCCAACGGGCCAGCCGCGGGACCCATCGCGGTGGTGCTGGCCATCGCCGCGGGCGCAGCAGGTTGGTTCGCCCTGCGGCGACGAAGCGCTAGCTGACCGAAGACGTCGTGGGCTCGGCGACGCGATAGCCGCTCGCCTGGTAGCTGTAGTACGGCGAGCCCTTACCTGAGACGCGGTTCAGCACCACGCCAAGCACGTGCGCGCCCGCCTTCTGCAGCGTGGCCACCGCGTGCGCTGCCTGCTGACCCCGAGTCTTGCCGCCGTTGACGACGAGCAGCGTCCCATCGGTCAGGCCAGCCAGCACCGCTGGGTCGCTGACCGGGAGGACCGGTGGCGAGTCGATGATGACCAGGTCAGCTGCCTCGATGAATTGCTGCAAGCGGCGCTGCATGCGCGATGAGGCGAGCAATTCACTTGGATTGGGTGGCAGTGGCCCGCTGGGAACGACGTGCAGCCCAGCGATGTTGGTCGGGACCACGATGTCTGAGACCGTGTGCCGCTCGTCGAGCAGCAGGCTGGTCAATCCGGTGCGATTGGGCACGCCGAAGACATCGTGCAGGGTTGGTCGGCGAAGGTCGGCATCGATGAGCAGTACGCGCTGACCGGCCTGAGCGATGACCACGGCGAGATTCGCCGCGATCGTGGTCTTACCATCGCCGGCTTCGCTGCTGGTGACCAGCAGCGTCGAAAGCGTCTTGTCGATCGCCGCAAACTGGAGGTTGGCTCGTAGTAGCCGAAATGCCTCGCCGGCGCTGAGCGCGCTGACGGGCTCGCCATTCTCGCCAGCCGGACGCGTGGCCTGCGCAACGAAGCGGTCGAATGTGCGAGCCGAGCCCTTGGGTAGCTCGAAGACGTTGCCAAGCGTGTGCAGGCCCAGAAACCGAGTGACGTGCTCTGGCGAGCGCAGACGATCGTCGAGATATTCGAGCAGCACGACCACGCCGAGTGTGGCCAGCAGACCCAGGACCGCCGCCAGCAGCGTGTTCAAGAGCACCCGCGGCTGGACGGAATTCGGGTTCGGCGAAGCCGGATCGACCACGGCCAGCAGATCGCTCGATCGCGCCTGGGCAACCAGGATGTCCTGATAGCCGCGGGTGGCGACCGCGTGGCTCTGCTGGATCTGCGCCAACTCTGCCTGCAGTCGAGTGAGCTCTGTGTCGCGGGCTGCGGACGGTGGCTGAGCACGCGCCTCGTCGATCTGTTGGCCACGCTGGGTAATTGCCGCGGACAGCTGGTCGATCTGCTTGCTCAGACTGTCGCGGCTCGACGCGAACCGATTGGCCTGATTCGCCTCCGAGTAGCGGATGAACGCAGCGGCGAGCTGATTGGCGAACAACGCGGCGACGTCAGGTGTGTTTCCGCGAGCGCTGATCTGGATGAGCTGGGTGTTCGCGAGCGGTTTGACATCGAGCAGGCCAAGGGTGTTTTCGTACGGCAGGTTGATGCCGGCCTGTTGGGCAGCGGCTTCAACGATCGGCCGCGTGCGCAGCACTTCGGCATACGTGCGAGTGAGTCGTTCGGCGGCGAGAACGTCGTTGTAGTTGGCCACACCATTGCCCGTTTCACCGGGCGTGACCAGCAGCTTCGCGGTGCCTTCGTAGACCCTTGGCACCTGCATCGAGACGGCATAGCTGGCGCCGCCCGCGACGACTGTTGCCAGGAACAGCAGCCACAGCCAGCGACGTGCGAACCCGAGTGTGCGTGGCAGCGTCATGGCGATTCTCCGGATAGTCTGGCGTTCGGAACGTATCCGCCCTGACTTGGCGGTTGAGAATTGGTTGAGATGCGGCCCGCCGCCGCGGCAAGGCCAAGGATAATCCATAGGGCAAGCCCCGCCCGAGCTCCGGGAGCGATCGCGTCGGCCAGCCCGTACAGCAAAAAGGACAGCACGCTGAGTGCCAGGCCGAACGCCGACCAGCTCAGCGTCGTCTCGTTCGAGCGAACTGCCCGCCAGCACTGGCGCAGGGCGGCGATGACCAGGTAGCCGAACGCGATCGCACCTGGGATGCCCAGCTCGACGGCGTACTCCAGAAACACGTTGTGCGCGTGCGGGACCGCTCGCGTGGGCGGCGCCAGGAATGTGGGATAGAGCGCCTGCAGGACCGGATCGAACTGACCGATGCCGATGCCGGTGAGCGGCACGTCCTGGATCATGTACACCGCGCGCCGCCACAGCTCGAGGCGCCCCTGGAACGTATCGAGCACCACGTCTGACGTCCCGCCCTGTAGCCAGCGAGCGACGATCAGCCACACGGCGACGACCAGCCCGGCCAGCATGCCGCAGTACGCCAGAACAGCCCCGAAGCGCACCTGACCACGTACCTCGCGGACGACGAACCGAGCGCCCAGCAAACTCAGCGCGACCGCGATTGCGATCAGGCCGGAGCGCGATTGCGCCAGCACCAGCACGGCCAGGCCCATCAGGCCAACGGCGACGTAGGTGATGGAGCGCTTGTCCCGTTGTGCGATCGCCGCGAGCCCGCGCGCGAGGGCGAGCGGCACGAGCAGCACGAGCACGCCGGCGAGCTCATTCGGATGGATCGCCCCCGTGGACGTGCCCGAAACGAAGCCGCGCACAAGGAGCGGCAAACGTGTGTAGACCGCATCCAGGATTGGCGCCTTCCCGAAGGTCCACTCAACCGCGACGAGGCTCACTACGCTGAGGGCGAGTGTGGCGAGGGCCACCAGCCACAGGACGAGATCGAGCGCCTGCCGCGAGCGAATGGTCTGGACGATGACCAGCAACGTCGCCGCACCGAAGGCCATACCCAATAGCTTGGGAAGCCCGAGCTGCCAGTCGGCAACCGGCGCCGCGGCCAGGCAAGTGGCCAGCAGCACCACCATGAGTGGCCGTTCGAGGCCAGAGCGCACGACGCCCGAGGTCGCGCTCCGCAACGCCGCCACAACCACCAGGGGGAGAACTGGTAGAGCCGCTAGCGTGAGTAGCGGCAGCCGCGCTGGAAACCAGAACAACGGCAGCACCAGCATGAGCGCCGCGTAGCCGCTGAGCGGCCACCACACGGGCAGCTCGATGGCGGTGCGGCGAAGGGCGAGCGCTTTGAGCATCGTCCGGCAGGCCGGGTTATACGCGTTGAAAGGTTGAGCTACCACCGCGAAAAGTAACGAAAGTGAGGTATTATCGGGCCGTCCTTCTCGAAACAGTTCCCAAACTGTGAGGGAGGCACCGTTGGAGGCATATGAGGGGGTCAAACTGGACTCGCGCGGCGCTTCGACCGATCGAGGCGCGCCGATGGACGCATCGCGTCATGACTTCAACCTGGCACTGCTGTGGGAACCGCGTACATGCAAACAACGTTTGACCCCGAAGCGACTGGGTGGGAGACGGCTGGGCCCCCAGTCACCGCCGAGCGCATCCAGGCCCTCCAACAAGTCCTCAAGCGCACGGTTGACGTCCTGTCATCCTCGCTCCTGCTGATTTCCTTGATCCCCATGCTCGTCCTGGTCGCGATCGCCGTGCGGTGCTCATCGCCAGGGCCGGTGCTCTTCAAACAGCAGCGGGTCGGGCGTGACGGCCGGATGTTCTCGATGCTCAAGTTCCGCACGATGCGTGTCGACAGCAACCCGGCCATTCATCAGGCATATATCGAGGCGTTGGTCGAAGGCCGTGCGGCGCCGAAGGGCAGCCTGTACAAGCTGGCCGACGATCCACGCATCACCTGGATAGGTCGCATTCTGCGGCGCTACAGCCTGGACGAGCTTCCGCAGCTGTGCAATGTGCTCCTGGGCGACATGAGCCTGGTTGGTCCGCGACCACCCATCCCGTATGAAACTGCCCTGTATCGTCCGAGCGACCTGCGGCGCCTATCGGTCGCGCCGGGCATGACCGGCTTGTGGCAGGTCAGCGGTCGAGGATTGCTCACCTTCCACGAAATGGTCGAGCTCGATCTGCACTACGTCGACAACTGGTCAATCGGCCTGGACCTGCTGATCCTGTTGCGAACGCCACTGGTCGTGCTCAGTGGCCGCGGGGCGTGCTAAGGATCGGACGCCCTTGGCCCGCGGCGCTGGCGCTGGTGGCCGCGGTGGTCGCCCTCGTTGTCGTCGCCCCGCTGGTGGTCGGAAACGTCGGCTGGGTCCTCGTGCTGCGCGAGCGTGCGCCCGGCGCGGAATCGATTGCGCCCACTGCGTCAGCCGTCTACGCCTTCAACACGGCCAGCGCGCTGCGCCCTGGCTGGGCGCGGCCACTGGTCGGGCTGTCCTTCGTGGAGGCCGATCCTCAGGCGCGCGCAGCGCTGCTCGATCGGGCCATGCGCGATGACCCGGCGTTCGAGCCCGGGTGGCTGCTGTTGAGTCGGGCCGAGGAAGCACAGGGCGACCTTGCCCGCGCCGACGCGCTGGTGATCGACACGCACAACAGCCAGCTGCTCGCGCGCGAAGGCGACCGCCTGGTGCGGAAAGGCGAGCTCGAACGCGCCGCGACGCTGTATCAGGCTGCCATCGACGTCGAGCCCACGGCCTGGTATCCCAGCGTGCAGCTGGCAGAGCTCGAGATGCGCGATCCGGCTCGACGCGGCCAGGCCGAACAGCGGCTCCAGGCGCTGCTGCAGACCTCGCCGACACAGGTCCCCGCGCTCGTCTTGCTTGCTCGGGCACAGATCGAGGACCGCGATTGGCCAGCGGCGCAAGCCAACCTCGACGCGGCGCTGAGGCTCGATCCGAACAATGGGGACGCCCATTTTGCCCGCGCTCGGGCGCTACGTGACGGGTACGCGGACACCGACGGAGCGCTAGCCGAGCTCGCTCGAGCAAGGCAGACGCTGCCGGCTGACGGTTGGGTTGACGTAACCATCGGCGAGACGAACCTGCTGGCCAGTCGAGCCGACGCCGCCCAGGACGTCCTCGATCCACTGTGCAGACGCGGTGGCGACTCCGGCGCACACGCGTGCTATCTCCTGGCTGACTACTACTGGCGAGCTGGCGACCGCGGCCGAGCCGAACCATTGGCCAGTCGCGCGACTGAGCTCGGTAGTAACCCAGCCTATACGGCCCTGCTTCGCCGCGTGCGCGACTCGGCCTAGTATTTCAGCATGGCGCTGGCTGTCGCGACACCGATTCGGCGTCTGGCCTGGGCTGGGCCGGCCGTGCCGGCGCTGGTCCTGGCGGTGCTGCTCGGCGCCCTCCTGCCGCTGCTGGGCACGACGGCGATTGCCCTCGCGCTTGGCGTCGTGCTGCTGGTACTGACGGCGCGCTGGCCGGCGTTGTGGCTGCTCGGCGTGGTGGCGCTGACGTCAACGATCTTTCAGTACGCCGAGCTGCCGCGGGTCGGCAGCGCGGGCACGTCCCTCTACCTCCCTGAGGTCCTGCTCCTCATCGTGGTCGGAGCCTCGCTGTACTGGGTGCTGCGTGCTCGACCGCGCCTCGCGACTCCGCCCCTTACGGCCATGCTGGTGGCCGCGATCTTGATTGCCACGGGCTTGTCGGTGCTCGCGGGCGCCGTGCTCTATGGGCGGCCGATTCAGGAGCAGGTCAGCGCTGGCCGCTTCATGGCCCTCTACGCGCTGTACTTTCCAGCGCGCTACTTGCTCGGCAAGCGCGACACGTATCGTTGGCTTCTGATCGGCCTGCTCGCCCTCGCTGGCCTGACTGCAGTCGTGTACGACCTGGTCGTGCTGACCCCGCTGCGCGATGCGCTGGTCGCGTATCCGTGGTTCGCGGCAACGATCCAGAACCTGTACGTGAGCCCGACGCTGGATGCGATCGAAGCTGGGCGCGTGTACATGCCGGGGCGGGCCCTGATCCAGGTGCTGCTCTTCCCGGCCCTGGTCCTGGCCGTGACGCTCTCACCTGGCAGCCTCGCCAGGCGCGCGGCAATCGCACTGTCAGTGTTACTGGTCCTGAGCGTGGTGCTGATCTTTACCCGGGCGGTGTGGCTGACCACACTGCTCGCTTTTGCGCTGCTGGTCGCGCTCGCCGCGGGGCGGCTTCGCCGCGCGCTGCTGCAAATCACCCTGGTGGGTCTGGTTGCAGCGATCCTCGTCGCCGTCGCGAGCACCGTGTTCGACGAGCCGGGTCGATTGTCGCCAGTAGAGATCGTCTGGAATCGGTTCTCGACCATCGTCGTCGACAACATCAACGACGAGAATTTCGCGTTCCGCGTGCGCGAGGCGCAGATGGTGATCGATCGGGTGGATGACCGCTGGATCACCGGCTCAGGCTTCGGCGCCGCGCTCGGCGAGCAATGGGTCTACGACGCGAGCAGCGGTCAGTACGGGTTTGCGAGCATCTTCGCCTACCACAATGGCTATCTATCGTTGCTACTGAACGCCGGGCTGCTCGCACTCGTGCCGTTCCTCACGCTGTGTGCCGTGGTGCTGTTCTTTGTGTGTGGGCGGCGATGGCGCGAGCCACATGACCCGCTCGTGCTGGCGGGCGGCCTGGGCTTCGGCGTGAGCCTCGTTCGCGTACTCATGAACGGGCTAACCGAGTCGACCTTCAGCGACTCGTTCACCGTTCCGCTGCTGGTGGTATCGCTCGCGTTCCTCGAACGCGCGGTCATCGACTGGCGCACCCGGCAAGCAGAACTCGCGTCCGCATGACGCTTGTTCGGGGGGTCTCGTTCCAGCTGCTGGCGCAGGCCATCGCGGTGCTGACCAGCCTGGCCGCGCTGCCGTTGCTGTCGCGCCAGCTCGGGGTTGACGGGTACGGGGTCTTCGTGACGGTCATGGCGTTCTGTGCGCTGCTGTCGGCGGTGTCCGATCTCGGTCTCGGCGCAACGACGGTGCGCGAGGTCGCCTCGCGGCGCCTGGACGATGGGCGGGCTATCGGCACAGCGATCAGCATTCGCGCTTTGAATTCGGCCTTCGTCGTCCTGGGCGGCATCGCGGTGGCGGTCGCGATGCGACAGCCACCAGCGGTCGTCATCGGCATTGCCGTGGCTGCCGTGTACGTGCTGCTGCTTGGCGTGTACGCGGTTGGGCCAAATGTGGTGCTGCAAGTGCGCGCTCGGTTCGGATGGGTGGCGGTGGCAGCGGCTATCCAGGGTGGGGTCTGGCTCGTCGGTGTAGGCGTGGTGGTGCTCGGTAATCTCGACAGCGTCGGCGCGATTGTCGCGCTGAGCCTGGCGGCGCTCGCAGGACTCACGGTCAGCGCCTGGGCCGGCAGTCGCATGCTGGACACGCCGTTGGCGTTCGATCGCCGAGTTGCCAGAGCGCTGCTCGGGCAGGGCATCTCGCTCGGAGTCGCGTCGTTGCTGGCAATGGCATACTACCGCATCGACGCGATTTTGTTGCCGGCGCTCGCGGGCATGACGGCGGCCGGCCTGTATGGCGCCGCGTACCGCTTCGTCGACCAGGCGCGACTCGTGGCCAGCTACATCGGCACGGCCGGGCACGCGACCGTAGCCCGGGCAGCTTCGGACGAGACCGCGTTTCGAGCTTCGGTCGCGCACATGGTGCGCTTTGCCGCCGTCGCCGGCGTCGCAATCGCCGTCGCGCTGTTTGTCCTTGCCGACCCGTTAGTGCAGATCCTGTTCGGGGCGCACTTCGCCGACGCGCCGCAGCTCCTGCGGGTCCTGGCGCTGGCGGTCCTGCCGATGTTCCTGAACAACGTGATCCCCTATGCGATGATTGCCCAGCGCCGTCAGGCGGTCTACGTCTGGATCAATCTCGGAGCGCTCGCGCTCAATCTGGGCGGCAATGTGCTGCTGATCCCACGCTTCGGACCGCTGGCCAGCGCCTGGCTGACCGTGCTGACCGAGATCGTGGTTCTGTGCTCGTCGCTCGCGGCGGTGTGGTGGGCGCTACGGTTTGTGCCTGGCCTCGGGTTCCTGCGACCCTCGCGGCAAGCAGTTGCGTGAACGACGCGATCGCAATCGTCGTCGTGAGCTTCAACACGCGCGACCTGCTGCGTAACTGCCTCGAGCATCTCGCGACTGCCACCCAGGGCATCCAAACACATGTCGTAGTCGTGGACAATGCCTCGGCCGATGGCAGCGCGGACATGGTGCGCGGCAGTCTCGATCGCGTGCACCTCATCGTCAATGAGCGCAATCGTGGGTTCGGACCAGCATGCAACCAGGGCATCGCCGCCACCACGGCGCCATACGTGCTGCTGCTGAACAGCGATTGTTCTTTGAGGTCCGGCGCACTCGCGCTGTTGGCCGGCTACCTCGACGACAATCCGCGAGTAGCGGCCGTTGGGCCGAGGCTCTTGAACGAGGATGGCTCGCTGCAATTGTCGGCGCGCCGCTTTCCGACACCGCGGCGGGTGCTGGTCGAGATACTCGGCATGTCGAACCGCTTCGAAGGGCAACACGTGAGCGGTTCGGCGTACGACCAGGCAGGGCCGATGGACTACGTCAGCGGCGCGTGCCTCCTGCTGCGTCGGACGGCCCTGGACGATGTCGGCGTCTTCGACGAGGCCTACTTCTTCTATGCCGAAGAGATGGACCTGGCCTACCGTCTGTGGCAGCGGGCGTGGCAGGTGCACTACATGCCTGAGGCGCAAGCCATCCACCTGGGTGGTCGCAGCACGCACCAGGCGCAGGGTGGGCAGCTGTGGTACGAGCCGTATTACGCCGGGCAAGCACGCTTCTTCCACAAGCACTACGGGACAGCAGCCTTGCTGGCCTGGCAAGCGCTCATGTTGCTGATGCACGGTTGGGGACTCATCCGCGGCGCGCGACGTTCGCTGGTACTGTCGCGACTGACGTTGGCCGCCACCTGGCGCGAGCTGTTTCGAGGGGCGCCAGTTGTCCGGTGATCGGGTCAGGCAGCACTACGAGCTCGAGAAGCGACTGGCTCAGCGCATCCTGACTTCGAGTCAGATGGACCGCTCGCGCATCGTGCGCGAGTCATACGACGAGGTGTATCGGACGATCACGTGGCACCCCGATTTGCTGGGCAGCCCTGAACGCGTGCGCGCCGCGGTCCGCGCGGGCATGGCGCTGTACAGCGGGCTGATCCGACCGCACCACCGCGTGCTCGAGATCGGCTGCGGTCAGGGTCACCTGGCGGCTGCGCTGGCCGGTCGCCATCGCCAGGGATGGATGTGCGCAACCGATGTGTCAGCGGTGAAACTGGACACGGTGAGTGACGGCGGTGCACAGGTGCGGTTCCTCTCGAGCGAAGGGTCGCGGCTGCCGTTCTCGGAGGGCAGCTTCGACCTCGCCATCAGCTCCCAGGTCGTCGAGCACTTGCACCCATGCGACGTCCAGGCGCATCTGAGCGAAGTGTGGCGCGTGCTGCGCTCGGGTGGGCGGTATGCGTTCGATACGCCCAACGGACTGACGGGTCCGTACGACGTTTCACGTGGCTTTGACGCGGTCGCCACGGGCTTCCATCTGAAGGAGTGGACGTACGGCGAATTGATCGAGGTTGCCAGCAGTGTCGGCTTTAAGAAGGGAGGCAGCCGTTCCGACTGGCCGGTGTGGGGACCGATTGCCCGACGCCTTGGCCAGACCGATCACGCGTCGCGCCCAGCGGCGTGGGTCAAGCTGCTCGCCGAGCGAGTCGTCGCGCGACTGCCCCGCGGCAGCACTCGGGAGCGCGTCGGGCGAGCGCTTGGCGTGAGCGCGATCTTCCTGGTGCTCGAGAAGCCCTGACGAGCTGACCACGCGCGTGCCCCGTGTGCTCTTCGTCACCATGATCTCGGATATGGCGCGGCCGACGGGTTATCGCACGCGAGTCCTGTCCGAGATGGAGGCGGTGCGCGGCCGTGGCGTGGAAACGTACCTTCTCGCGCTTTCGCCTCCACAACTCGTGGTGCGCCGTCGCGCCCGCCAGGCTTTTCAGCGAGAGCTTGCTCGACACGGCCTGACCGGCCGGCTGGTGGCGCATCTGCCCTCGTTCGGAACACGGTTGGGGCGCCAGCTCATGCTGCATGTTTCCAGCGGGCTGGTCCGCGGCGCTGCCCGAAAGTTTGGCGCCGACGTCGTGCATGCCCACGGTCCATACGCGGCCGGCGTCGCGCTCTGCTCGGGGCGGCCAGTTGTATTCGATGCCCACGGAGCAGCCGCCGACGAGTTCGCGCTGAACGGCCGCCTGGCGGGCTGGCCGCGGCGCCGCTATGACTGGGAGGTGCAGCTGGTTCGCGAGCTCGAGCATCGCAGCTGGACAGCCGCGGATGTGGTCGTGGCGGTGTCGAACCCACTCGTCGATCATCTTTCGGGGACGTATGGCCAGCGAACACGTGGCCACGTGGTGCGCGTGCCGTGCGCGGTCACGGACACAGCGTTCGTCGAGCCTGCCCGCGAGCGCGTGCGGCGCGAGCTGGATCTGGGCGATCGGGTGGTGCTGGTGTACGTCGGATCGCTCGCGCCATATCAGCTTGCGCCGGAGATGGTCGAGCTGGTGAAGCAGACGCGCGCCCTGCGGTCAGCGGTCAAGCTACTGGCGATTAGCCAGGCGGAGCCCGCGCAATGGCACTGCCTGGCGCGCGCGGCTGGACTGGGCTCCGATGGGTACACCGTCGTTCGGGCGGAGGGGAAACGCGTCGCGGAGCTGACCTCGGCCGGCGACATCGCGTTGATGCTTCGCCAGGAGGCGCTGCTCAACGCCGTAGCCTTCCCGACCAAGCTGGGCGAGTACCTGGCGGCCGGCGTGCCCGTGCTGACCACGGCGGCGACCCGCGATCCAGCGGAGCTGATCCAGCGCAAGCGGCTGGGGTTTGTCGCGCCCGATCTCGCAGCGCTCACACCCGCCGCCGTACTGGCATTCCTCGACGAGGTGTATGCCGACCGCGCGACCTGGGCCGAGCGGTGTCGCGCAGCCGCGGCCAGCGAGCTGAGCTGGGAGCGCTATGCCGCGGTCCTTGCCGACCTGTATCGCGAGATCAGCGGATGAAGGATCGCATCGTGCTGATGGCCGCGAGCCTGCCCAACGACATGACCGGTGGCATGCAGGTGCAGGCCGAGGCGACCGCGCGCGAGCTGGCGCGGGTTTTCGACGTGGTCGTCCTCGCCCGGGCGCTGCAACTGCCGCCGGGCGTCGAGCGCATCAACGGCTACACGGTGATTCGCAAACGCGTGATCGACGTGCCTGGTGTTCGACTGGTCGCCGACGTCGCGCAGTCGCTGTGGCATCTGTGGCGGCTGCCTTCCGTGCGCGCGCTCCTCTGCTACCAGACACTCAGCGGCGGCATGATCGGGGTGCTCGCTGGGCGACTACTCGGGATCCCCGTCCTGGTCTCGATTCGCAGCGAAGAGGAATACCGCCTGGCTGGGGCGCCCTGGCCGCTCCGACGCTTGAGCCGAGTCACCTGGCGGATGGCCGAGCGCGTGCTCGTGCAATCAGCGCGCTTGCGCTCGGATTTTCTCGGCTCCGCCGCCGCGCGCGGGCTGGATCTGGAAACACGAACTACTGTAGTTCCCAACGGTACCCAGGTCGGCCCAGTCGAGACTGCGCCGGATCGACCCGAGCGGCTGATCACGGTCGCACGCTTGCACCCGAAAAAGGGCATTCCCGTGCTCATGGAGGCGTTGCGTGGCCTTGCCGAAACGGAGCGCCCCGAGCTGGTGTTGATCGGCGACGGTCCGCTCGCTGGGCAATTGCGAGCGGCGGCGACCGACTTGCCGGTGAGCTTCGGCGGCGCGATGTCGCACACCGAGGTGCAGTCGCAGCTGGCGCAGGGCGGGATCTTCGTATTGCCGAGCATTGAGGAAGGTACTCCCAACGTGCTGCTCGAAGCCCTCGCGCACGGCCTACCAGTCGTTGCCACCTCGGTGGGAGGCGTGCCAGACCTCATCAGTGATGGCGAGAACGGCATGCTGGTGCGGGCGGGTGATGCCGGAGCGTTACAGTGCGCGGTTCAGCGTGTGCGCCAGGATGGTGATCTACGCGAGCGACTCAGGGCAGCGGGTCCAGCGACCGCGTCCGCCTTCTCGTTCGAGGCGCTGCGCTCGACCGACTCACGACCTATCTCGAGCGGCGATATCTCGAACACGGAGCGCTGAGCGGTCCAGACCCGAGTGGTCGTATCAATCTGCGACTCGGCCGCTTCTTGCCGGTTCCGCAGCGGCCGAAGGTGTTCCTGCAATCGGTTGGCTACTGGGCTCGCCTGAACAACCTCCGCGGCGCGAGCGATCACGTCCGCGCCAGTGGCGACTTCCTGCTCGAGCGACAGCGGGCTGATGGCGCGTTCCCCTACACCGATGGTTCAGGGCGAGTTGCCACCTTTGATGGCACGTGGGCCGCCATCGGGCTATTGGAGGCGTATTGGGCTACCAGGAAGGCGCAGTACGCCGAGGGGTCGGCGCGCTGGCTCGAGTACCTACTGCGAAACGCGATACGACCGCACGGCCGCGGACAGTACGTTCAGTACTGGTCCGAGCTCGACCTTGTCGTGCCCAACGTGAGCGCGGAGCTGCTGTGGCTTGCGTCCGAGCAGGCGAAGGTTGAGCGCTCGGCTGCGCTCGAAGAGCTCATGCCCGGGCTGCTGAGGTTCCTCGGCGATGCGCAGATCGGTTCCGGCGAGCTGCCCTATCGGCTGGCGAATAGCATCGCCCCGCGGCGGCAGCACTACCTGTGCTACCAGTACAACGCCTTCCAGTTCCTGGCGATCGCGCGGTACGCGGAAAACACCGCTGATGCCCAATCGGAGCCGCTGCTGGCAGGCCTGGAGGAGTTTCTGGTCCATGGCCAGGCGCCCTCGGGCGGCTGCCGCACCTCCTGTCACGCTGCGTATCCCGAAGTGGACTACTACACGGCTGCGCTGGCTCTTGCCCTACGCCGTGCCGAACGGTTCGCGGGAGCACGCCCGCGCCTGGTAGCGGATGCGCTCGTCAGCCGACTTCTCACGCGACAGCATCGAGACGGCCGGTTCGGCTACTCGTCCGGCGACTACGGCATTGGGTGGCTGCGCGATGGGCACGGGTATCCGCGACCGCTGGCTATCATCGCCTACACGCTGGGGGTGCTGGGCGCGTTGGATACCGGGCGAGCGGAGTTCGGCACGCGACTGCAGGGCCTCGCCCTGTGAGCCGCGCTGTCGCGTTGGCGTTAGCGCTCGTCCTGGCGCTCCCGGCGCTCGTTGGCCGCGCGCAAACTGACGCGACGACAAGCGTTGTGACACCGTTCTACACCGCCGAGTTCCCCGCTGGTGGGCTGGTCCTGCGCGACGCTGGGTCGGGCGTGCCGCTGCTTCAAGAGGGGATGCCTGAGCTGTGCCTCGGCGAGCCGAGCATCGATCCGATCGAGCTGATGCCCAATGGATCGTTCGAGGCGCTATCTACCTCTGGCAGCCCGATCGGCTGGGATGTATACCGCCCCTACATCAACGTGTCGACCAGCGACGCGACCGCTGGAACGAACACGCTGGCCTGGCAGTTAGCGGCACCTGACGACCCGAACGGACGCGGTGCAGATAGTCCTTCGACTCCGGTCACCGGCGGTGAGCGCTACCTGGTGTCCTTTGATTGGCGTGGTCTGAAGATCTCCGGGAGTGAGGCCGACGTCAGCCTGGCGTGGTACCCCGAGAAAGACGGCCAGGGCCAGCGCAACGTGGTCTTCCTGCGCCGCATGCTCGGCCAGGATCGGGCTGGCTCTTCGCGCGCCGCGCACGAATCCGTGCAGGTGGTCGTACCGCCCCAGGCGCAATCGATCCGGCTCCTGTTTCGCGCGGCCCCTGACTTGACCGGGAGCCTCGACCTGGACAGGGTGTCCTTCAAACACCTCAGCTGTCCTCGACCGGACGGTCCGAGCGCGACCGTGACCAGCGCCCGCCGCGACGCCGCGACGACGGAAGTCGTGTCGGAGCTAGCGTGGGCTGACGCACGTATACGCCAGACGTGGCAGCTGTCGCGCGTGGCGCCCGTGATCCAGATGCGCGCCGAAATAACCTACGGGACGCCAACGTACGTCACCTCTGAGCGGCTGCAGTTCGTGGCGCCCAATGCCGACGCCGCTCGCACGCTCGGGCGCGACTTGCGGCCCACGCCGTTGTTGGGCTCGATCGGCTTTTCGGGCGACCCACTCTCACCGCGCTTGCTCGATGTACCGGGCAAACTCCTGGTGCGCGCCGATGGCGCGCAATCGACGCTGGCCTGGGGCGACGGCTCGAACGCGCTCCTGAACGTCTATGCCGACCTCGACCTCAATCATCCGCTGGGCCTCTACGTGCGCGGCCAGGATGGCGACAAAGCAGACGTCTCGCACACGTACCGCAAGACGGGCGATACCTCGTCTCTGGATATGCAGATCGTTGTCGGCCAGCACGCCCAGCCCGTTACGCTTGCTCGCCAGCCGAACGGCTTCGACGCGACGCTCGCGATCTCCGAGCACGCTGACGGCGCTAATGTCGATACCTCGGCCGCGGTCAACTACGGCACGTCTGATGAGGCGGATCCCGACTACGGACGACGTGGTCTCGTCGGCAATGGCATTCGCTATACGAAGTCGGTCTTCGCCTTCCCCGCCCGCGGCTGGACCGAAGACACGCTGCAGACAAGACGCTACGCCGCGCAGCTGCGACAACTGGCTGACGCCGGAGTCGAGATCGTGCCGCACACGATTACCGGCGGCACCGACGATCGGTCCAGTGTCAAGGCTGGGCTGGACCTGTTTGCTCCATTCGGGGCTCGCAACTGGATCGACCACGGCAACGGCGACGGCCTCAACAACCTGGAGGCATTGACGTCTGAGGGCCTGCTCACGAGCAGCCAGTATCGAATCAGCGACCTGCTCGCGAGCTACGGGTACACGTACGCCTGGTCCGATGTCGACTACCCGATCGAGCAGGACAACATCAATTTGCTGCGCCCTGACCAGGCGTGGGAGCCGCGCGCGCTCGCGTTTTCGCTCACACGCGACGACGGGTCGGTGGCCACGCCACCCGGCTTCTACTTCTGGTCGACCGCGATTCCGACCCTCGCCCCAGAGCTGTTCGTGACACCGGCCAACATCGAGCGGCTGGTCAGTGAACGTGGCGTCTTCGTGTCGCACGACTACTACCCGCGTGCGCGCTACGAGGGGCACCTGTTCAACACGAGCGCTGGAGTCGTGTCGATCAGCCCAGCATTCGAGTCCGGGCTGGAGGCGATCGGTAACGCGCAGCGGGCGGGGCGACTGTGGGTGCCGACGGTGTCAGAGCTGCTCGACTTCTGGACCGCGTTGTTCAAGGTGCGGGTGGTCGAGCTTGGAGGAGGCGCCTACCGCGTGGTCAACGGCGGCGATCGCGCGATCGATGCGCTCACGATGCTGGTAGGCGCCGATGCCCGGACAGCCCTGATTGGCGGTCAGCCGACCACGCTGGATGGTCAAAAGCTCAGGCTCCCGCGGCTGGCGGCCCACGCCGAGCTCGACGTCAGCCTCCAATAGCGTTGTGCTGATACGGCTAGCGTGCCTCGTCGCGTACTACGGCTTCGCTCGGCACCTGCCTAACTCCGACCTCTTCCCCATTTTCGGCGCGATCCGCGGCTTCGTCTGCCGACCCCTCTTCCGGTCCGTGGGGCGCGGCATTCACATCAAGCAGGGCGCGTACTTCGGTCGGGGCTCGGCTATCGACATCGGCGACAACTCGGATCTCGGCCTGCGCTGCTTCGTCTACAACAACGTGACTCTTGGCCGAGACGTCCTGATGGGCCCGGACGTGATGGTCCTGGGCGCCAACCACAACATGGATCGACTCGACGTGCCGATGCGGTTGCAGGGGGAGCGGCGCGAGCGCTGCGTGATCGGCGACGACGTATGGATCGGCGCGCGGGCAATCATTCTGCCCGGTGTCTGCATTGGGCAAGGCGCCGTTGTCGCTGCCGGCGCCGTGGTGACGACCGACGTCCCAGCCTACGCCGTGGTCGGCGGCAACCCAGCGAGGGTCCTGCGCAGTCGGCAGCCACGGGTCTCGTGATCGCCAAACCAGCCGTTGGGCACCTGCTCCGCCGTTACCGCAGTCGCACCGAAACCTTCGTCGGCGCCCAGATCGCGTCGCTCGATCGCTACCGCCCGCTGATCTTGTGCCAGCAGCAGACCGAGGTGGGCTACGAACCGGGTGTACCGCTGCGCGCAGCGACCGCGCAGCTCGCAGGCCCGGCGCTCTGGCTGGAGCGACTGGCGTACGCGCTCAGTCGTCGCCTGACCAGCGCCGCCGCCGATGCGCTCGCCGAGTCCGCCCGGCAGGAGCGCGTGCGCGTGCTCCATGCTCACTACCTGGTCGATGCGCGGTACTTCCTGGGGCTGATGCGTCGGCTGAGCGTCCCGACGGTCGTGTCAGCCTACGGGTACGACGTGTCGTCGTTCCCCAGGCGCCTGAATGGCCTCGGCCGTCGTTATCTGCAGCCTGTCTGGCGCAACGTCGACCTCGTTCTGGCCATGTCCGAGGACATGCTGCGCGACCTGGCGGGCCTGGGCTGCCCGCCCGAGCTGGTGCGTGTGCACTACCACGGCATTCCCGTCGCGCGCTTCATCTGTCCCCAACGCCGCTACATCCAGCGCGAGCTCCTGAATGTCCTGTGCTGCGGCACACTGGAGATCAAGAAGGGCCAGCACCTCGTCCTCGAGGCGCTCCACCGCCTCGAGCGCAGCGGTGGACAGCTGCCGCGCTTCCACGTCACGTTGGTCGGCGACGGTCCGCTGCGGCCGCGCCTGGAGCAGATGGTGCGAGACTTTGGCTGGCAGGAGCGCGTGACCTTCGCCGGCCACGTCGCGCATCATGAGCCGCGCCTCGTCGCGGAGTACCACGACGCCGACATCTTTGCCCTCCCGAGCATGACTGTCCGATCGGATAAGGAAGGTATTCCAGGCACCATCGCCGAAGCGATGGCGGCGGGTCTACCCGTCCTATCCAGCAGGCACGCTGGCATCCCAGAGCTGGTCGAGGATGGCCAGAGCGGGTTGCTGGTCGACGAGGCTGACGTGGATGCGCTGGCCGCGTCATTCGCGCGCCTACTGCGTGAGCCCGCTCTGCGCGAACGACTGGGCGTCGCCGGTCTGGCGCGTGTGCGGCTGGTCGGCGATCTGCCGAAGCAAACACGCACACTCGAGGGCATCTACGACGAGGTCCTCCATCTACCGAGCGCCAGGGTCGAGCCCAAGGCTGAGCATGTGCGGCATTAGCGGCGCATTCACGTTCGGCGCTGGCTCGGCGCCCGATCCAGCTCGGGTGCGCTGCATGATCGACGCGCTGGCGCATCGTGGTCCCGACGACGAAGGCGTGTACCGCGATGGCCCGGTGGTGCTGGGTCACCGCCGCCTGAGCATCATCGACGTCGTGACCGGCGCGCAGCCGCTTACCAACGAAGACCAGACCACCTGGCTCATCTTCAACGGCGAGATCTACAACTACCGCCAGCTGCGCGCTGAGCTCGAGGCGCGTGGCCATTCGTTCCACACCACGTCGGACACCGAAGTCATCGTCCATCTGTACGAGGACGAAGGTGATGCCTGCCTCGAGCGCCTGAACGGCATTTTCGCCATCGCCTTGTGGGACGCGCGTCGCCAACGACTTCTGCTGGCGCGCGATCCTATCGGCGTCAAACCTCTGTACTTCGCGCATACCAGTACGGGGTTGACGTTCGCCTCCGAGCTCAAGGCGCTGCTGTGCGATCCCAACCTGCCGCGCGCGGTCGACACCACCGCCCTCGACTGGTTCCTCACCTACCGCTTCGTCCCCGCGCCGCGGACGATGCTCGACGGCATCAGCAAGCTCCGCCCCGGCCACCTGCTCGTCGCCGATCGAAACGGCCTCGTGGTTCGCAGGTACGCTTCGCCGCCCACGGCTGACCTGCTGCACGTGAGCGACGATGAGGCGGTCGAGCTGGTGCGCTCGGAATTCGAAGCCGCCGTCGAGCGGCAGATGATGAGCGATGTGCCGATTGGCGCGTTCCTGAGCGGTGGTGTCGACTCGGGCGCGATCGTCGCCGCGATGTCTCGCCATAGCGGTCGGGTGCGGACCTACAGCGTCGGCTTCCATGAAGGCCGCGAGTTCAACGAGCTGGCGGAGGCACGCGACACGGCCCAACTGTTCGGTACCGAACACCACGAGCTGCTGGTCTCCGCTCAGGATTGCGCGGACGCGCTGGCCGATGTCGTGTGGCACCTCGACGAGCCGATCAGCACCTCCTCGGCGATTCCGCTGTATCTGCTGGCCGCGCTCGCCCATCGGGACGTGAAGGTGGCTCTGGCCGGTCAAGGCGCCGATGAGCTGTTCGCCGGCTACACCCGCTATCTGGCCGAGCGCTACCAGTCGGCATGGGTCGCCGTGCCGGCGCAGGCGCGCTGGCTGGTCGGCCGCGCAATCACGGCTCTGCCGCGCGCCGAAGCGCTCAAGCGCGGGGTGCAAGCCCTCGCCACGCGTGAGCCCGCGGAGCGCTTCCGGCGCATCTACGCGGTATTCGGGGACGATCTCAAAGCCCAGCTCGTGCGCTCGGACATGCACCTCGGTGAGATGGAGTCCGCGGGTGCGCCCCTGGCGTACTGGCTCGATGACTTGCCGCGAGGCCAACCGCTGGCGCAGATGCAAGCCGTCGACCTGCGCATGTCATTGGCCGACGATCTCCTGCATTACGGCGACCGAATGGCGATGGCGCACGCGATCGAGCTGCGGGTGCCCTTCCTCGACGTCGAGTTCGTGCGACTGGTCGAGCGCTTGCCAACCCGGCTCAAGCTGCGCGGCCTGACAGGAAAGTACGTCTGGAAGCACGCGGCACGTCGCATGCTGCCCGCGGAAGTCGTGAAGCGCCCCAAGCGCGGCTTCGCCACACCGATCGATGCGTGGTTCCGCGGGCCGCTCAACACCTTCGTGCGCGAGCATCTGCTCGGTCCGCGAGCCGCCCAACGCGGGTACTTCGACCTGACTGTCGTCGAGCGGCTGATCGACGAGCATGAAAGCGGACGCCAGGATCGACGGCGGCAACTCTTCAGCCTGCTCGCATTCGAGCTATGGCACCAGGAATTCGTCGACGCCGACGGCCGCGCGAATAGCCTGGCGCGTGCCGGGAGCAGCGTTGCGCATCTGGATTGATCTCGCCGGACCGCCGCAAGTTCTGTTCTTTCGACCCATCATCGAAGCGTTCGCGCGGTCGAACGACGAGGTGCTGGTCACCGTGCGCGAGTTCGGTGGGGCGCCGGCGATTGCCTGTCGGCTCGGCATTCCCCATCACGTTGTGGGGCGGCACGGCGGCCACGGAACAGTCGCCAAGGGGATGGCGATCCTGCGCCGTGTGGCGGACCTGGCGTCGATCGCGCGACCGTTTCGCGCCGATGTCGCCGTTAGCCATAACTCGTACGCCCAGGCGCTGGCGGCCGCGTGGTTGCGCCTGCCGCTCGTGACCGCGATGGACTTCGAGCACCAGCCAGCCAACCACATCAGCTTCCGACTCGCCAGACGGGTCCTCGTGCCACAGGCGTTCCCCGACAGCGCGTTGCGCCGGTTCGGGGCCGACAGGTCGCGTGTGGTGCGCTATCCGGGCGTCAAGGAAGAGGTGTATCTAGCCGACTTCGAGCCTGATCCGACGTTTCCCGCGAGCCTTGGCCTGGCGCTCGATCGAATCATCGTGACCATGCGTCCGCCGGCCCATTCTGCGCTCTATCACCGCTTCGGCAATCCCATGTTCGAAGCGGCGCTCGACTACGTCTCGGCCGATCCACGGACGATGGTCGTGCTCGTCGGTCGCCAGGGCGGCGCCTCGTTCGCGAACACCGAGCGGCTGCTCTCACCCGATCGGGTAGTCGATGGCCCCAATCTGGCGTTCTACTCCGACCTGGTGATCGGTGGCGGCGGCACGATGACCCGCGAGGCAGCAGTGCTCGGCACGCCGGCCTACACGCTGTACGCGGGCAACCCCATCGCCGTGGATGACTACCTGATCAGACAGGGGCGGTTGGAGCGGCTGCGATCGCGGGCCGACCTTGGCCGACTCGAGTTCAGGAAGAAGCCGCCGGCGCGCTCACTGGCTCGAGCAGGTGGCCTGCAGGTCATGCTCGAAACCATCCACGCCGTGGGGTCAAACTAACCGCCACCCCCCTCGCCCTCTGGGAGAGGCTTTATCAAGGGGTGAGGACGAGCTTCACCCAAACGGGGACACCAGTCCTCGCCGGTTGACCCCCCGAACAACCCAACAACGACCGAGCCCATTCGGCCGTGCCTGCACCGCCATCTGCACCCATCGCAGGGCAGGAAGGCGGATCCAGCAGCACAGTCGAACGGCGTGACGCGACGGTACTTCTCGCCCCACCAAACAGTACTTCAGACATCCGTGTACCGATAACCGCGTCACTACAATCGCGCGCTTCTAGTCGCGATATGTGCGTGCTGCTGGTGTGCATCCGCCTCGCGATGGAGGCAGCGTGTGATGCATCAAATTGGCAGCGCAAACAACACAGCGATCAAACGCATCTTTGCTGCGCTGCTAACGTGTGCCGTCGTCAGCCAGCTTCTGGTCGGCGCGATCCTCGCCGACGAGACTGAGGACATCGCTCCCGCTAACGACGAGGTGACCGAGCAGGTCCCGGACGAAGCACCAATGGATGTGGCGCCAGCCGAGGATGCCGCGCCCACCGATGTTGCGCCCGCCGATGCCGAGCCACCCGCCGCCGAACCCGCTGACGAGGACCTCACGCTGAGCATCGCCGCGGCGCCCGCCAGCGCCAACTTCAGTCGCTTGCAGAGCTACCAGGGCATCGGTTCGATCACCGCCCAGACGGTCGGCCCTGGCCCGGCGCCCGGCACCGAGCGCATCTACGTCAGCTACATCTACTACTACAACACCTTCGAGCTGGTCGCCGTCGATCCAGCGACCGGCAGTCATCAGGTGTTCCCGAGCCCGGTCGATTCCGAATGGGGCGCCTGGGCAGTCATCGCTGCGCCGGATGGCAATGTGTACGTCGGAACGCTGCCGCACGCACACTTGCTGCGCCTCAATCCCCGAACCGGAGACTTCGTCGATCTCGGGCGCCCGAGTGATAGCGAGGAATACATCTGGCGACTCGTGGTCGGCGCCGATGGCAAGCTCTATGGCGGGACGTATCCGTCCGCGAAGCTCGTCAGCTTCGATCCCGCGACCAGTCGGATGGAAGACCTGGGGCGCATGGACCCGACGGAGATGTACCTGCGCGAGATGGGCGCGAGCAGTGATGGCTTCATCTACGGCGGGATTGGCTTTGGTCAGGCCCACCTGATGGCGTATGAGATTGCGACTGGCCAGCATCGCGACATCCTGCCGCCCGAGTTCCACGCGCCCGGTGTTCGAGCGCTCATCCATCTCGGGGTCGACGGCCGCCTGTACGGCCACGTCAACGATCAGTACTTCCGACTCGAGGGCTGGAACGCGACGCCAATCCCCACGAATCAGATGCCACGTGAGGACAGCGGCAGCCATCTGTCCGACGGTCGCATGACCTGGGTCGGCGATGGCGACACGACGCCGCGCCTCACCGACCTGCGCACGAACACGACGACACAAGTACCCACCAGCTACGCCGGTTTGCCGTCCACGATCTTTCGCCTTGGCCGCGGCCCCGACGGAATGCTGTATGGCGGCACGATGATGCCGACGCGGCTGTTCGAGATCGACCCGCGCAGCGGTGGGCTGAACGAGCTCGGCGCGGTCGGCTCCGGCGAGGTGTACTCGTTCCTACCCGTCGATCGACGCTTGCTGATGGCCAGCTACTTTGGACAGGACCACGCGCCGCTCATGGTCTATGAGCCTGGCAGCGGCCCCGGCCAGGTGCGCGAGGTGCACTACGAAGGCCAGCAGCATGATTGGCGACCCGAGGCGATGATCCTCGGACCGAATCATCGTGTGTACGTTGGCGCTCGTGCGGGCTACGGTCGACTGGGCGGGCCGCTCACGGAGTGGAACCCGGACACCGACGAGATTCAGAGTTTCCCGGATCTGATCGAAGACCAGGATGTGGTCTCGCTCGCCAGCGCCGGCGACCTGATCGTCGGTGGCACGACGGTGATCGGTGGCTCCGGCAGCCACCCGACGCAGAGCGACGCGCGGCTGTTCACGTTCGATCCTGGGAGTCGGCGGCTGCTCACGCAGCTCGTGCCGGTGCCAGGCGCGCAGAAGGTGACCGATCTGGTCACGGCGCCTGACGGGCTGGTCTATGGTCTGGCCGACCGCATGCCGTTCGCGTTCGATCCTGCCCGCGGCGAGTTGGCCTGGGTCTCGGCACGACCGCTCGATGGCGATCCAGTCTTCAACAGTGCCGCGATTGGCCCCGATCGGCACGTCTGGGGTCTGGCCGACACGGGCATCTTCCGCATCGATCCGGTCAGGCAGAACGCGCCGATCGTGGCGGTCGGCCCGGAACGCATCACCGCTGGCTTCGTCCTCGACGGGAACAATATCTTCTTCGCCTCGGGCTCGACGGTCTACCGCTACCAGATCTCGGGCACCGAATCGTAACCACTAGCGGCCGTTCAACCGCGAGCGGCCGTCCAACTGCGGTGGCGGCGCGCCCGGCTGCTGAAAGAGCCGCGGCGGCGACGAGGTCGGCGCCGGGTTGGCGTAGCTGAGCGCGACGGTGCGCGTTTGGCCTGGCCGAACCAGAACGGGACCGCCGAAGATCGCCGCCGCGCCCTCGGCGGTGGTGCTGGGTGTGTCATCCCAGCCGTCGGCGCTCAACAGCCGCGATCCCTCGGGCGCGACGACGCGGACGTAGCCCAGCCACGCGCCCTGTTCCTTGAGAAAGACCTCGGCGCGCCAATCCCACCACGTGCCGTCCACGATCGGGTCCCAGTCCGCCCCAGGCGTGGGTTGGAAGCGGTTCGTATACGTGAGCTGTACCAATGTGGTGCCGTCTGGCTCGCGCTGATAGTCGACCTGCTTGTCGATGTACGGCGCGACCTTGCCATACGACAGGCTCGAGTCGACCACGCCAAAGAAGTCGCCGCTGCCCGGATCGAGCCGGCCATCCCAGCCGCGGCCGGCGGCGACATCCTGCAGGTCGGCGTCACGGAACCACAGCAGCACGTGCTTCGCCTCAGCCGCTCGACCGAGCCCGACCGCGACCCGAATCAAGTCTGTGCCGCGCGCCGCGACGATCTTCTTGAGCAGGGCTCGGTAGACGCCGCTCAACGCCTCGGTTTTGACACGGTGGTAATCGGCAAAACTGCCCTGCGCGCCTTCGCGGCGGCGGTCATCCAGCAGCGTGCCCACGTTGGCGGGCGTTACGACCCCGCCCAGCTCGGGCACGTCGACGCCGTGGACCGCCTCGAGTAGCCCGTCGAGCGCCTGCCGGTCGACCGCGATCACGCCTGAGATATCCGCGCTGCCGCCCTGGTCACGGTCCCACATCAGCATCACTTGCGCGACGGAGCGCCGATAGTCGATCCACCAGTTGGCGTCCCGTAAAAACCACGCGCCGAAGTTCATGTAGCGCTGCAGTGGCTCGGGCGCGGGCAGCGGGGCGATGTCGGGGCTATCCCAGAGGTAGCTCGAGCGCACGTCGCTGGCGACGATCGCCCCATCTGCGACGGTCAGCCGGCCAAGCGTGCCGATGAAGCCGCCCGTGGCGCGCACTTCTTCGTTGTTCTGGCCCAGGAGCAGGTACGTGCGCGGCTGGTCGCCACCGAGCAGCCGCGCCAGCAATTCCACCGAGCTCGGAGCGAGGGCGGCGACCGCGCGCAAGTCAGCTTCGCGCGCCTGCGCCGCGTCCACGAGCGGCGTCAGCGATCGCAGCCGCTCCTCACCCGCCAGTGCCGGTGCGTCAATGCGCCGCAGCGCGTCCGCGACGGCATTCAACTCGAGGCCGATCGCGCCGATCTCGCGCGGGTGTTGGCGCAGCGAGCCCAGCAGGGCGCCGCCAGCGCTCTGGCCAGCAGCGGAGCTCATGTCGGCGAGGAGCAGATTTGCCTGATCCGATGCGTTGCACGCGTGGCTCGCGGCATCGGCGAGAGGTGGCACCTGGCTCCAGGCGTGCGCCCGTTCGAAGGGCAGCACACCCGCCAACCCACTCAAACCGACCATCGGTCCGGCATCTGCCAGGGCCGCGCGTACTTCGCCGCAGGCTTCGCCAAGTTGCGCTGGATCGGCGCCCATGATGGCGCGGGCCGTCCGCATGTGGTCCAATGCCCAGCCGACTCGCAGCCCGGCCAGGACCAGCGCGGCGACCAGCAGCAGCCCGACCGTAACAGTCCATGCCCGACGCGACGTTACTTTGGAGGCCGGCCCCGGCCTAGGGGAAATGTAATGCAGCAGTTACACTCCGAATGATGCGCTGGTTACTAATCGTCACTTTGCTCCTGTCTACGAGCGTAACGGCTGTTCCAGTCGCAGCCGATCAAGAACCAGCTTCGACCGTTGATGAACGCTTCGGCGTCATTGTCTCGGGTGCCACCGACGATGGTGTTCCAGCCGAGGCGAGCGCCGACGATATTCTGCGCCGATTGGGACTGCGCACGTGGTATTCGTTCAGCCCTGGTACCGAGGCAAACGTGCCCGGCGTCCAACAGATCGAGCTGGCGCGACCGCCGGCTGATCCATGGTCCCTCGCGGACCGCGCGCAGCGACATCCAGGGGCTCACTGGCTCCTGGGCAACGAGCCGAACGTGCCTGCGCAAGACAACCTCAGTCCGGCTGATTATGCGGCCTGGTACCACGACGTAACCTTCGCGATCCGCGAGGCGGATCCGACCGCGAAGTTCGTGGGACCAAACGGACTCAACTGGGACTTCACGTGCACCGCGTGCGCGGGCTTCACGAGCACGCATGATTGGAGCGACGGCTTCTTCGATGCATACCTGTCGACGTACGGCGAGGCGCCACTCATCGACATCTGGGGCATGCACGTGTACGACGTCGATTGGAGCAACCCGCCACTGGTCAACTCCAACCTCGGCGCGGAGCAGATCGAAGCCGCGCGTGGCTGGCTCGACAGTCGCCCCGAGCTGGTGGGCAAACCCATCTGGGTGACCGAGTTCGGCGTCATCTTTGGCTTCGACAGCTTCCGGATCGGCGATGTGGGCGGTCGATCGATGGTCATCCCCGTTGGTCCGCGGCGCCAGGACGCCATTGATGCCTACGTCCGCGACATGGTGAGCTGGCTGAAGTCGCGCGGCTCGGACTTGGGCGTGCAGAAGTGGTTCTTCTTCAGTGCCCTGCCGATTACCGAGCCGTACACGACGCGCCCGGCGGGTATCGCGCTTCTGCAGGGACCGTCGGAGGCCCTCGCGCTCACGGACGAGGCGCGGGTTTATCTCAGCATGGCGGGCGCTCCCGCTTACTGAGCGAAGAGCTTCCTCGCGAGGGAGCTCAGGATCGCGGCGTTCTCCGGCAGGACTGCCTGTCCGGTCTGATCTTCGACCTGGTTCAGGTACGCCCGCACGGCATCGTCATTACCCGCGGCCGCGTCGGCAAGCTTGCTGCACAGCGAGCGACCGACCGCGTCGGTCACCGAGAAGCGGCGCGACAGGGTACACAGACTGTCGGTCGTGACCTGGACGGTGAACGTCGTGGTGCCGCCGCGGGTGTTTCCAGCGCGGTCGGCGGCCGTGGACTGGATCGTTGTTTCGCCGACTCCAAACGCGTACGCGGGTCCACTGGCCCCCTGGCACTGTGTCGTCGCCGGACCCGACAGCGAGTCGAGCACCGCGCAACCGATGGCCAGCGTTTGATCGACGGTGTAGGTCCGCTGATTGCCCGTGAACAGCACGGACGGCGGTGATCGGTCGATGTTGATCGCGGCGCTGGTGGCAGTTGTGCGGTTACCCGCGCGGTCGACGACGGTCGCCGCGGTGGTCAAGGCTGTGCCCTCACCGCCGATGACGCTGTCCGCGGGTGCGGCGGCGATGCCCGACAGCGCATCCTCGGCGCGCCATTGGATGACCACATCGCCCGGGTACCAGTCGGCTGCCACGGCAGGCGAACCGACCAACGTCGGCGGCGTTCGATCGATGTTGATCCCACCGAGACTGACGCTTGCGTCGTTACCGGCCGCGTCGCGCGCGGTTCGCGAAACGCTCTGTTCGGAGCCCTCTGAAGATACGGCGATTGGGTCGGGGCAATCGGCAACTCCCGACGTCTGGTCCTGACACACGAATCGAACAGTCACATCGCCGTTGTTCCAGCCGCTCGTGTTGGGTGGCGGCGACCGGGTGGCTTGCACAACAGGCGGCGTTGCATCGCGCTGAATGGTGGCCACTTGCGACGCGCTGCCACCCAGCGTGGCAGCAGTGCAGGTAAACGCCTGACCCGGCGTGTCGACGATCACCCTGGCGGGTTCGCACCCAACCGTGCTCTCGAGATCGAAGCCGCCCGTGTCAACGGTCCAGGTCAGTGCCACGTCGGAGATGAACCAACCGTTTTCGCCCTGGCGCCCGCTGAGCCGCGGTGTGATCGCGGGCGGCGTCGGCACGCGCCGCGCCAGCTCGATGTGGTCGCGCAGTTGGTCGGCGGTCAGCGCCGAGCCGTACACGGCGACGTCGTCCACGCTGCCTTTGAGCAGGAACCGATCGCCCGTGCTGAAGAGGGTGCCGCTGAGGTTCGCCACGCTTGCGGGCGGCAGATCGGTCCGCTGCCCCACTTGCACCCCATTGCGATACAGCCTGAGCGTGGCGCCCTGGCGGGTCATTGCCCAGTGGACCCATTGCCCGGTGTTCGAGGCGCCCAGCGCTACTGGCTGAAGGACATATTCGGTCCCGTCCAGCCACACGCCGAAATAACCAAACGTGCTGGTGACGCGTCCACCAGGGCGCAGGAGCAGCCGCACATGGTCCGGCGCACCATACACCGCGTTGTCGTAAAAGACGTCGCTGTTCCACGCATCGTCGGCGAGATTCGTCCACGCTTCGATCGTGAAATCCACCAGCGGCGGCAGGCTGCGCAGCACGACCTTGCCAGTGCCATCCGACGTGAGCGCCCCATCGCGCTCGCTGACGATGCCGCCCTCGCCTTCGAGCGTCAATCCGCCACTGAGCAGACCATCGAAGTGGTGGCCGCTCGCATCGGGCAGGTGCCAATCGACGGCCTCTGAAGGCCGCCAGTACGCGAGCGGACCATCGAGCAGCACCGCTCGGCGGTATAGCCCCTGCCGAGTCGCCGGCTCAGACCCGAGGGCACGCGCGGGACGGTTGAGGAGCGTGTCGACGACGTTGGCAGTCACCTGGCCTATGCGCGGGTCGTAGTAGCCGTCCGCATCGAGCGCCCAGCTCCACGATGACGTGCCGCTGGCAAACACCCACGCCCCGCCGGGCGCCTGATAAATCGAAGAGCTGGCATGCTCCTGTCGGCCGGAGGTGTCCTGGACCGGCGAGAACGACAGCAGCGCGGACGTGCCCTGCCGCGAGCGCGGGGTTGGATATTGCAGCGCGCTGTCAGCCTCGTAGCCGACGATGCCCGGGACGACGTCCCCATCTCGGAAGCCCGTGCCCGCGTACACCCAGTTGGAGCTGTTGGCGACGACGTAGTCCGTATTGGTGGTCATCAACGCTGAGAAGCTCAGGCCGAGCAACGTTTGCTCTGGCTGCTGGAGTGCTTCGCTCCACAACACAGTCTTGAGGGCCGGGTTCGCGATGGGATCGAGGTCTCCTTCGCGGTAGCACACCAGGATCCGATCGGCCGCGTTCGACGCGGACGGTTCGTAGCGCACCTGCCAGTAGGCGGCGTTCGCGCCGAAGAAGGCCAGGTTGACCCCGTTGTCGCGCGCTCGCGCCGTCGCCAGGTACACCCGCCTGGTCCAGTACTCGTCGTGGCCCGCCGACAGGATCCCGCTCGCGTGAAGCGTGTGCTGCGGCCAGGCATCGATGTCGACGTCGGTCACGTAGCTGACGTCGTAGCCCAACCGCTCCAGCCAGCGGAGCAGGTTGAATTCCCATTTGAAGAAGTCGCCAGAGCCGTCGTGTGCGTACGGTCGGTCGAACGACACCTTCACAGCGCCCTTCGTGCCACCGACGGTCAGCCAGCCATAGCTGTTGTAGTCGTACAGACTTTTCCCGATCGTTTGCTCGTCGGGATAGTTGTTGTAGGCCTGGTACGTGTTGACCGGCTGCTTGTACAGCAAACCACCAACGTGGCTGTCATCACGCACGACGAAGGGCACGTAGTTCTGGTACCGCTGCTCGTTGGTGAGCACCGCCAGATAGACACCTGTTGTCCACGCTCGCGGCACCTGAAGCGTAACGGTTGGTGCCCATGCGCACGCTAGCAGGCCCGTGGTCTGATCCATCGGACAGGGCAGCTGTTGCGAGGCATGCAGAGGGCCGATATGTTCGAGAAAGCGACCACCCTTACCGCCATACCAGCCCATGCGATAGATGTCGATGCTCATGCTCTGAGCCGGTGAGACCGAGACATATAGCGTCAACTCGCCGCCTGTGTTCGCGCTTGTCGCCGAGGCATAGCCCTTGATCTGCCCCGCCTTGTCGTCGGCGACCAGAAAGCCAGGCCGGGGGATACGCCAACCCTGACTGCCAGGCTGCTGGTTTTCCGCCACGATCGCGTTGTCCTGGTGTGGCGCCGCGCGCCGCGTTTGCAACAGCAGCATCGCGCCGACTAGCACCACACCGACGACAAGCACCAGCGCACCACGGGCCGCCCACCGGCGGGCGAGACTCGCGCCCACCTTCAAAGCCTAGGGCACGTCTAGTGCGGTAGCGCGAAACCGGGGCGCGCGGCGAGCGCTGCTTGCGTGTTCGAACGCGAACGCGAGCCGAATCAGGGTCGATTCGGTCCACGGCCCGCCCATAAAGGTCAGACCGATGGGCAGCAGGTCACACACCATGCCCGCGGGCACGGTCACCAGTGGAAATCCTGCCACCGCCGCCGGTGCCGAGCTGCCGCCGAGAAGCCGATCACCGTTGAACAGATCGATCGCCCACGCCGGCGTATTCGTGGGCGCCACCAGCGCATCGAAGCGCTGCTCCTCGAAAAAGGCGGCAAAAGACGTTCCGAACTCCCGCGACTGCTGGATCGCTCGCTGGTACAGCTCGTCGGTCAGCGGGCCGTGCTCTACGGCCTCCAGCATGCGCTCCTGGCGGAAGTACGGCATCTCCTGATCGGCGTGGTCTTCGTTGAAGCGAATCACGTCCGCCAGTGACCTGACCTGCGCATCGGGCCGCGTGGCCAGGTAGGTGGCAAGGTCAGCTTTGAACTCGTATTGCAGTACCACCGCCTCAGAGTTCTTTTCGCCAGCGCCCTCCAGCGGCTTGCGTAGCTCGGCTTCGCCGGGAATCTTGACCTCGTCGACCAGCTCCGCGCCTGCTTCGCGTAATACGTCCAGAGCCTGCTCGAACACGTGGTCGGTGTGCGGGCTGAAGCCGGTGTGAAACTTGCGTGCGATACCGATGCGGGCACCGCGCAGCCCATTCGCATCGAGATAGCGCGTGTAATCCGCGGACGCTGGCGCGCGCTGAGTCGCGGGGTCGCGCGCGTCCACGCCGCCGGCAATCGCGCTCAACACGGCCGCGGCGTCGGCAACACAGCGCGCGTGTGGTCCAACGGTGTCCTGTGAGTGCGAGATGGGCACCACGCCTGCCCGGCTCGTTAGTCCGACCGTCGGCTTGATGCCGACGACGCCGTTATTCGACGACGGGCTCATGATCGAGCCATCCGTTTCGGTGCCGATCGAGACGGCGCTCAGGTTGGCGGAGACAGCCACACCGGAGCCGGAGCTCGAGCCACCGGGGCTCCTGTCCAGGACGTACGGGTTGCGTGTCTGCCGACCGCGACCACTCCAGCCGCTGCTCGAGTGTGTAGACCGGAAGTTCGCCCACTCGCTCAGATTGGCCTTTCCCAGAATGACCGCGCCCGCCTCACGGAGCTTGCGCGCGATCGTTGCGTCCTGCGCGACGTGACTGCCAAGCAACGCCAGCGAGCCCGCCGTCGTCTCCATCGCATCCGCGGTGTCGATGTTGTCCTTCAGCAGGATCGGGATGCCGTGTAGCGGGCCCCGTACACGTCCAGCCCGGCGCTCACGGTCAAGCTCCTCGGCGATGTGCGTGGCATCAGGATTGATCTCCAGCACGCTGCGCAACGTCGGTCCCGCGCGGTCGACCGCTTCGATACGCTCCGTGTACGCCTCGACCAACCGCGCTGCGCTCAGCTCACCGCTGGTCAGGCGCCGCTGCAGCTCAGCCAGAGTGACTTCGTCGAGTCCGTCGTCGGGCCGCACCGGGCGGGCAGCATACCAGTAAGATCGAACGCACTACGAACGCGGAGGAGAGTGACCCGCATGGCAGCCATCCGACGTGCCGATGTGACCTGGCGTGGTGATCTGGCTTCCGGCAAGGGCACCGTAACGGCCCAGAGCAGTGGCGTCTTCAAAGGCCTGGACGTCAGCTGGGCGCGACGCTCGGAGGCCGACGCCAACGGCGTCACTAGCCCCGAGGAATTGCTGGCCGCGGCCCATGCGGCGTGCTTCGCAATGGCCTTCTCGGCTGGTCTGGCCCGCGCCGGCTCACCGCCCGAAGAGCTGAACGTGACCGCGAACGTCACATTCGATCGCGTCGGCGATGGCTTCAAGGTTGTTTCCAGCGCGCTCGAGGTCCGCGGCCGCGTCCCCAACATGGACGAAGCCGCCTTCGTGAAGGCAGCCGAGGCGGCCAAGGATGGCTGCCCCATCTCGGGCGCGCTCAAGGGCAACGTCGAGCTGAGCGTCAAAGCAAGCCTCGCCTGACTGAACGCGACCTCGTCGGCAAACTTGCCCTGGTGACCGGCGGCGGGCGCGGCATCGGTCGCGCCATCGTGCTCGAGCTGGCCAGCCGCGGCGCCGACGTGCTCATCAACTACGTGCGCCACCCCGAACATGCCGAGGACACGGCGATCGCCGCGCGCGAGCTCGGGGTGCACGCCGATGCAGTGCGCGGGAACCTGGCCGATGAGCCGAAGATCGAGGAAATGTTCGCCTCGATCCAGGAGCGCTTCGGCTATCTGGACATCCTGATCAACAACTCAGCCTCGGGCGTCAATCGCGCCGCGACCGATCTCACGGCCAAGCACTGGGATTGGACGCTCAATGTCAACGCACGCGGCGCGTGGTTGTGCGCCAAGGCGGCGCTGCCACTGATGCGCCTGCGCGGTGGCGGCGCGATTGTGTCGGTCTCCTCGCTGGGCGCTTCGCGCGTGATGCCGGACTACTTTCTGGTGGGCGTCTCGAAGGCGGCGCTCGAAGCCGTCACGCGCTACCTGGCCGTGGAGCTGGCGCCGCACAACGTGGTGGTCAACGCGGTTTCGGGCGGCCTGGTAGAGACGGATGCGCTGAAGTCATTCGCCTGGGGGCCAGAGGTCATCCATCGAAACGTGCAGCGTACGCCAGCGGGCCGGATGGTCGAGCCCGCCGACCTGGCGCGGGTGGTGGCGTTTCTGTGTACGCCAGCGGCGAACATGATCCGCGGTCAAACGCTGATCGTCGACGGCGGCTTCTCGCTCCTGGCTTAGCCGCGGCGCGCGACCGCGCCGGTGCGAGCCTTCTCTTCGTCCTTCTTGGCCTTGATGCGGTGCTTCCGCCAGGCGACTTTCTTCCTTTTGTTCATAACGCGCGACATTGTACGAAGTACACTTCATGGGCCATGACCGCTGTTGCTCCACGCGAGGGCCTGAACGCTGTCGACCCAGAGGTCGCGGGCCTGATGCAGCGCGATCGCGAGCGACACAGCCACACGCTGAACTTCATCGCCAGCGAGAACTACGCTTCGCCCGCGGTCCTGGAGTGTCTGGCCTCACACCTGAACGTCAAGTACGCCGAAGGCTACCCGCGGGCGCGCTACTACCAGGGCGTCGCGCTCGTCGACGACATCGAGCAACTGGCGATCGATCGCGCCAAACAACTGTTCGGCGCTGAGCACGCCAACGTGCAGCCATACTCAGGCAGCCCGGCCAACATGGCCGTGTACTTCGCGCTCCTCGAGCCCGGCGACACGGTCCTGGGCATGGAGCTGACGCAGGGCGGGCACCTGACCCATGGCAGCCCGGTGAGCTTCTCGGGCAAGTTCTATCGCTTCATCCACTACGGCGTGGACCCGGCCTCGGAGGTCATCGACTACGATCGCGTCGCGGCGCTGGCCCGCGAGCACCAGCCGAGGCTCATCGTCGCCGGCGCATCGGCGTATCCGCGTTTCATCGACTGGCAGCGCTTCCGTGAGATCGCCGACAGCGTCGGCGCGCGCTTCATGGCCGACATCGCGCATATCGCTGGACTGATCGCTGCCGGCGTCCACCCCAGCGCCGTGCCATTCGCCGATGTCGTGACCACGACTACGCATAAGAGTCTGCGCGGCCCACGTGGCGCATTGATCCTGTGCAAGCAGTCGCTGGCCAAAGACATCGATCGCACGGTCTTCCCGGGCATTCAGGGTGGACCGCACCTGTCGGCAGTCGCCGCCAAGGCGGTCTGCTTCCACGAAGCAATGCAGCCCGAGTTCCGCTCGTACCAGGAGCAAGTCGTCCGCAATGCCAAAGCGCTGGCCGATGGTCTACTCCAGGGCGGCATGCAGCTCGTCTCGGGTGGCACGGACAATCACTTGCTGGTAGCCAAGCTCCTGGAGCGCGAGTACTCGGGCAAGGCCCTGGCCCGCGCTCTGGAAGGCGCGGGCATCATCACCAGCATGTCGACGGTGCCAGGCGAGACGCGCAAGCCCGCGGTCACCAGTGGCGTTCGTTTCGGAACGCCCGCAATCACCAGTCGGGGCGCACGGGAAGAGCACATGCAGCGCGTTGCCCAGATCGTCAGCACGATCGCCGAGAATCCCCAGGACGCGCCGGCCATCGAGCGCATGCGCAGCGAGGTCGAGGCCGTCGCTCGAGAGCTCGTCCCGGTGTAGTCATGCCCCGCTGCTTCGCGCTACTGCTCGCTGCCACATGGGCCTTGGCGCTTGCCGCAACTGCTTTCGCCCAGTCGACCTCCCAGGAAGTCGTCGTCGGCGAGATCAAGGGAATCATCAACCCGGTGATGGCGGGCTACGTCGACCGGGTCATCTCGGACGCCGAGCGCTCGAATGCGCCCGCGGTGGTGTTCTACATGGATACCCCCGGCGGCCTGTCGGACGCGATGCGCGACATCAACCTGCGCATCCTGTCCTCGAAGGTGCCGGTCATCGTCTACGTGGCGCCGGACGGCGCGCGCGCTGGCTCGGCCGGTGTGTACATCTCGTACGCCGCGCACCTGGTCGGCATGGCGCCGGCCACGAACATTGGTTCGGCCACCCCGGTCGCCATGGGCGACAACGGCGCCGAAGCGCAGATGTCGCCTGAGATGCGCAACAAGGTCACCAACGATGCGGTGGCGGGCATCCGCGCGCTGGCCGAGCAGCGCGCTCGCGACCCGGACTTCGCCGAGCGCGCCGTGCGCGAAGGCGCCAATCTGCAAGCCAGCGAAGCCTTGCGCACCAACGTCGTCAACTACGTAGCCGCGGACCTATCAGACCTCCTGAGGCAGTCAGATGCGGCGAAGGTGCACCTGGCTTCGGGCGATGTCACGCTGCACACCAGCGCCGCACCAACCCGCCGCGACGACATGTCGGCGCTCGAGTCGTTCCTGCTCACGATCACCAATCCAACGATCGCCTACATCCTGCTGAGCATGGGTAGCCTGGGGCTGCTGCTCGAGCTCTACAACCCCGGCTCGATCTTCCCCGGTGTCATCGGCGGCATCTGCTTGCTGCTGGCCTTCTACGCGCTCGGCACCCTGCCGCTGAACTTCGCCGGGTTGGCCCTGATCGCCTTTGGATTGCTGTTGTTCGGTCTGGAGCCGTTCCTGACCTCGCATGGCATCCTCGGCGCGGGCGGAGCCGTGTCCTTCGTCATCGGCTCGCTGCTACTCATCAACGCGCCCGATGCGCCCTTCCTGCAAGTGTCGCTGTATGCCATTGCCACCGTCACCGCGGTGTTCGTGGTCTTCTTCCTAGTCATCGTCACCGCCGTCATCCGTTCTCGCCGCCGCAAGGTGGTGACCGGCCGCGAAGGCCTGGTCGGCGCCTCTGGCACCGTCCGCCGCGAACTGGCGCCCGGGCAGCCAGGCATCGTGCACACTCAGGGCGAGCTCTGGCAAGCCGTCGCGGTTGAGGGTCGCATCGCCAGTGGCGAGAAGGTCGTCGTGCAATCGATGGATGGCTTGCTGCTGACGGTCCGCCGCGCGAGCGACATCATCCCAGCACCGCCGCGGCCCGCCTCACCCGCGGTCGCGAAGTCCGAAACCGCGCGAGTCTGAACGAAGACCCCTGCTAAAATCAGACACAACCTGTGTCGCTGATTGCTGACGTCAGGGCCCGCCAGATCCTCGACTCACGCGGGAACCCCACCATCGAGGTCGACGTGCGCCTCGAAGATGGCACTTTCGCCCGCGCGGCAGTGCCGTCCGGTGCCTCGACCGGCGCCCACGAAGCGCTCGAGCTGCGCGACGGTGACAAAAAGCTGTATCGCGGCAAGGGCGTCCTGGACGCCGTCCGCAACGTCAACGACCGCATCGCCAGCGCCCTGCGCGGCTGTTCGGTGTTCGACCAGGCAGGCATCGACCACCGCATGCTGGAGGTCGATGGCACGCTCAACAAAGGCAGCCTGGGCGCCAACGCCATCCTCGGCACGTCCCTCGCCGTGCTCCGGGCCGCGGCCAATGCCCGCGACATCGCCGTCTACGAGTACGTCGGGGGCGTCGGCGCGCGGACGCTGCCCGTGCCGCTCATGAACATTTTGAACGGGGGTCGACACGCCGAGGACTCCACCGATTTCCAGGAGTTTATGGTCGTGCCTCTGGGCGCTCCCACGTTCGCAGAGGGGCTGCGCTGGGGCACCGAGGTGTACCACGCGCTGCACGACGAGCTTCACGCGCAGCACCTCGGCACCGGGATCGGCGACGAAGGCGGGTTCGCGCCGCGCCTGCCCAGCAACCGCGCCGCGCTGGACGTCATCGTTTCGGCGATCGAGCGCGCCGGCTACAAACCAGGCGAACAGGTCGCGCTCGCGCTGGACGTCGCCGCCACCGAATTGTTCGACAACGGCAACTACGTCCTTGCCCGCGAAGGCGCGACGCTGTCCGGCGCGCAGCTCATTGACCTGTACGAACAGTTGTGCGCCGACTACCCGATCGTCTCCATCGAAGATGGCCTGTCCGAAGACGACTGGTCGACGTGGACCCAGCTCACCAAACGCATCGGCAACAAGGTGCAGCTGGTGGGGGACGATCTGTTCGTGACCAATACCGAGCGCCTGGAGCGCGGCATCCGCGAAGGTGCCAGCAACGCCATCCTGGTCAAGGTCAACCAGATCGGCACCATCACCGAAACGCTCGAGGCGGTGCACATGGCACGTTCGGCCGGCTTCGCGGCCGTCATCTCGCATCGGTCCGGGGAAACCGAAGACACGACTATTGCTGATCTGGCCGTCGGCACCAACGCCGGTCAGATCAAAACGGGCGCACCCGCGCGTGGTGAGCGTGTAAACAAATACAACCAGCTCCTGCGCATCGAAGAGCAGCTTGGCCCCGCGGCCCGCTACGCCGGACGCGAGGCGTTCCATGCAGAAGGTTGAGAAAGCGTCAATGGCAGTTCGCGTAGGCATCAATGGCTTCGGCCGTATCGGTCGCCAGGTCACCAAGGCGTTGCTGGAGCGTCATCCACACGACGTCGAAGTCGTCGGCGTCAACGACCTTTTCGACACTGCCACCAACGCCCATCTGTTCAAATACGACAGCAACTACGGCGTGTTCCCTGGCGATGTCGAAGCTCGTGAGAAGTCGTTCATCGTCAACGGTCGTGAGATCAAGGTCAGCGCTGAGCGCGACCCGGCGGCCTGTCCCTGGAAAGACTGGGGCATCGACATCGTCATCGAGTCAACTGGCCTGTTCACCGACGCCACGAAGGCAAAGGCGCACATCGACGCTGGCGCGAAGAAGGTAATCATTTCCGCTCCGGCCAAGAACGAGGACATTACTGTCGTCCTCGGCGTCAATCAAGAGCGCTACGACACGAACAAGCACCACATCATTTCCAACGCTTCGTGCACGACCAACGGTCTGGCGCCCGTGGCGAAGGTATTGTTCGACCGCTACGGCCTGCAGAAGGGTTTGCTGACCACGGTCCACGCCTACACCAACTCGCAGCGGCTCCTGGATGTCGCCAGCAAGGACCTGCGCGATGCGCGTGCCGCCGCCCTGAACATCGTGCCCTCGGAGACAGGCGCGGCGCGTGCCGTCGGTCTGGTCATCCCCGAGCTGCAGGGGCGCTTCGGCGGCATGTCGTTGCGCGTTCCTGTCAGCACTGTCTCGATCGTGGACTTCACCGCGGTCCTCGATCGCGACGTGACCAAAGACGAGATCAACAAGACCATGCGCGAGTACTCCGAAGGCGACATGCGCGGCATTCTCGGCTACACCGAGGAGCCACTGGTCTCGTCAGACTTCAAGGGCGACACCCGCTCGTCGATCTTCAGCGCGCTGGACACCCTGGTGGTCGGCAACCTGGTGAAGGTCCTGAGCTGGTACGACAACGAGATGGGCTATGCCTGCCGCTTGTCGGACATCACCGCGTTCGTGGCGCGCAAGCTCGACGGCCGGGCGTCAGCCAATGGCGCGATCCTGCGCGAGATCGTCGGCGATCCGGGTATGTGGGGCAAGAACGCGCGCCTGAGCCGCGACTCGGCCGCGTCGACGACTTCAACGATCAGCAGCAAGGAGTGAGGTCTCGGGTGTCGGGTTTCGGGTGTCGGGCTGCCCGCGTGGCTCGGCTAGCCGACACCTGACACCGCGAGCGCAGCGAGCATGGGCCGCCTCTGCACCATCCGCGACACCGATTGGGCCGGCAAAACCGCGCTCGTCCGTGTCGACTTCAACGTGCCCATGAAAGACGGCCAGGTGGCCGACGATACCCGCATCCGCGCCGCGCTCCCGACGCTCTCGTACTTGCGTGAGCACGGCGCCCGCGTCGTCGTGCTCTCCCACCTCGGCCGGCCCGACGGCCAGCCGAACCCGAAGTATTCGCTGAAGCCCGTCGCGGAGCGCCTCGGCGAGCTGCTCAGAGCCCCCTGCCCATTCGCCGCGGACTGCATCGGTCCGCCCGCCGAAGCAGCGGTACGCATGCTCGAGCCAGGCGGCGTGCTGCTGCTCGAAAACGTCCGCTTTCACCCTGAGGAAGAGCGCAATGACCCTGCCTTCGCGCGGCAGCTGTCGCAGCTCGGCGACACGTTCGTGAACGATGCCTTCGGCACCTCGCATCGCGCCCATGCCTCGACCGAAGGCCTCGCGCACGACCTGCCGGCCATGGCTGGTCTGCTGATGGAGAAGGAGATCGTCTCGATCGGCTCTGCGCTCGATTCGCCCAAACGCCCATTCGTGGCCGTGGTCGGAGGCGCCAAGGTCTCCTCCAAGTTGGGCGTGCTGAACAATTTGATCCAACGCGTGGACCGGCTGCTGATCGGCGGCGGGATGGCCAACACGTTCTTCAAAGCCCAGGGCCTCGAGGTGGGCCGCAGTCTGCTGGAGCCCGATCTCGTCGACACTGCCCGCTCCTTGCTCGGCCCCAAACTGCTCCTGCCGGTTGATGTTGTGGTCACCACCGACTTGAAGTCCCCTGGTTCTTCCGCGCGCGGATGCGCCGCCGAAGCCGTCCAACCTGATGACATCATCGTCGACATCGGCCCGCGGAGCATCGACGCGTTCAGCGCGGAAATCGCCACTGCAGGCACAGTGTTGTGGAACGGCCCGATGGGCGTGTTCGAAGACCCGCGCTTCGCCGCGGGCACGCTCGCTGTCGCGCACGCCATGGCGGACTCGAAGGCCACCACGATCGTCGGGGGCGGCGAATCGGTCCAGGCAGTGGAGCAAGCGGGCCTCGCCGATAAGCTGAGCCATGTCTCCACCGGGGGCGGCGCATCGCTCGAGTTCATCGAAGGCAAAGTGCTGCCCGGCGTCGCCGCCTTGAAGAGTGATTGCTCATGACTAGCCGCAAGCCGATCGTTGCCGGCAACTGGAAAATGAACACCTCCATCGCCGAAGGCCTGGCGCTGGTCGACGAGATGCTGCCGCGACTGCAAGCCATCGAGGCGGTTGAGCGCGTCGTGTGCCCGCCGTTCATCTCGCTGAGCGCCATCGCCGATCGCTTGCGCGGCACCACTGTCGGCGTCGGCGCCCAGAACATGCACCCTGAGCCAAAGGGCGCCTTCACCGGCGAGATCGCTCCGGGCATGCTCGAAGGACTCGCCACCTACGTGATCCTCGGCCACTCCGAGCGCCGCCAGTATTTTTCAGAGGACGACGCCTTCGTCAATCGAAAAGTACGCGCGGCCCTCGGCATCGGCCTGGTGCCTATTGTCTGTGTTGGGGAAACGCTCGAGCAGAACGAACAGGGCGAGACCGAGGCGGTCGTGACCCGCCAGTTGCGCGGCGCCCTCGACGGCGTCGAGCACATCTCAGGCGTAGTGATCGCATATGAGCCGATCTGGGCCATCGGTACCGGTCGAGCCGCCACGCCCGAGGGCGCGAACAAGACGATCGCCCTGATCCGCGGCACGATCGCGTCGCTGGCGGGTGAGCCTACCGCCAGCGGGGTCCGCATCCAGTACGGCGGCAGCGTGACGCCCGACAATTTCGCCGCCTTCATCGGCCAGCCGGACATCGACGGCGCGCTGGTGGGCGGCGCCAGTCTCAAAGCCGACAGCTTCGTCGATATCGTGCGTCTGGCCGCCGCGCAGCCCTGAGTGTCCGTAGAAGAAGGCTGGCAGCGCGGCTTCGCGATCGTTCCGCTCGATGCCGCTGCCGCCGCGCGCCTCATTGGCCAACCGGTGGAAGGCCTGCAGCTGCTGGCCGGCGGCTTGCGCAACACCAACTACCGCCTCGAGCTCACGAGCGGCCCCGCCGTGCTGCGCATCTATACCGCCGATGCGGCAGCCTGCACTCGCGAAGCGACCCTCCTGGGCCTGCTCCACGACACCGTGCCCGTACCACGGATCCTGCATGCGCAGCCTGCCGCCGACCCACCGTGGGCATTGATGGAGTTCGTCGAGGGCGTCCGCTTCGACCGTCAGCCGCCCGCGGACCTCGCGCCTGCTTCGTTCGATGCGGGCCACGTCCTCGCGCGCATCCATGCCTTTCCGGTCCCGGTCGCGCGCGCCGCCGGAGTCGACCTCAATCGCTACGCCGGCCCTGCCTATGACTTCGTCGAGTTCATCGAATCCAGCATGCAGAACGGCGTGCTGCCAGGGCACCTGGGGCCCGAGAAGACCCACCAGCTCCGCCAGATCATCCGCGAGCATGGACCGCGCCTGGCCGTCCAGACCGTTACTCTGCAGCACTCCGATTACAAGCCATGGAACCTCCTTACACGCATTGCAAAAATCGCGGCAGTCCTGGACTGGGAGTTCGCTTTCGCCGCGGGCCACCTGAACGACATCGCCAACTTCCTGCGCTACTGCGAACGCCAGCCGTCCGCGTATCGCACAGAATTCGTGCGCGGCTACCTGGCCGGCGGCGGCATACTGCCCGACGATTGGTTTCGCCTGGCTCGCCTGTGCGACCTCATGGGCCTGTGCGAGTCTCTCAGTCGCCCTGAGAAAGACCCGGCCAGAACGCGCGACCTCGCGCCGCTCGTAGAACGCACGATCGATTTATTCACCACTTGAACGGCGCGGATCCCGGATACTCCGCGCCAGTGACCGTTCCCGACCGCGCCTACTGGATCGCGCTGTGCAGCATCGCAGGCATTGGCCCTGTCCGCTTCCAGCGGCTTGTCGAGCTGTGCGGCGGCGCCGAGGCGGCCTGGCATGCCTCGCCCTTTAAGTTGGCAGCGGCTGGCCTGGAGCGGCGCAGCATCGAAGCCCTCCTCAATCTGCGCTCGCACACCACGGCGCACGCCATCAGCGAGCGTCTGCGGCAGCTCGGCATCAGCACGCTCACCCTCGAGGACGACGCCTACCCGGCGAACCTGCGTGAGATCGCCGACCCGCCGCCAGTGCTGTTCGTGCGCGGAGCGCTGACAGGGCAGGATGCGCTCGCGGTGGCACTGGTCGGGACCCGCCGCGCGACCGCGTACGGCACAGCGGTCGCCGAACGCCTGGCGACTGACCTCGCCGCGGCTGGCGTCACGGTCGTCAGCGGCCTCGCCCGCGGCGTCGACACTGCTGCCCACCGTGCCGCGGTCGATGCGGGTGGTCGAACCCTCGCCGTGCTCGGCAACGGGCTCGACCAGGTCTACCCGCCGAGCAACACCCAGCTGGCCGAGCGCATCGTGCACTCGGGTGCCCTGGTCTCCGAGTTTCCGCCCGGCACACCGCCAGATGCGATCAACTTTCCGCGTCGCAACCGCATCATCGCCGGCCTGTCGCGCGTTACGGTGATCATCGAAGCGGGCGACCGCAGCGGTGCGCTGATCACCGCCGACTTCGCCCTGGAGCAGGGCCGCGAGGTGCTGGCTGTGCCTGGCTCGATCCTCAGTCCAACGTGCATCGGCTCCAACGACCTGTTGAAGCAGGGCGCCACTCCGGTGACCTGCGCGGAGGATGTTTTCGTCGCGCTCGGTGTCACCAGCACGAACTATCGAAGCCTGGCACGCGCTGTGCCCAATCTGGGCGAGCAGGAGAGCTTCGTGTGGGAAGCACTCGGAGCGGATCCGCGCCACGTTGACGAGCTGGCTCGCTCGTTGGGCCGCGGCGCGGGTGAGGTCTCCGCCACATTGGCCATGCTGGAGCTCAATGGAATGGCTCGCCAGGTCGGGACCATGCTGTATACCCGAGCCTGATCCCTTGACCCGATCCGTTAGACTTGCGCCGCCCACAAAGGGGAACTAGATACATCTTGGCTGCAACCCTCGTGGTGGTCGAATCGAAGGCCAAAGCCACCACCATCGAAAAGTACCTGGGCCGCAATTACACCGTGCGCGCCTGCCTCGGCCATGTCCGCGACCTGCCCTCCAGCAAGCTCGGCGTTGACGTCGAACACGACTTCCAGCCGCAATATGTCGTCCCCAAAGACCGCAAGGACGTCGTCAAGCGACTCAAAGAGGACGCCCGCGGCAAATCGACCGTCCTGCTAGCAACAGACCCGGATCGCGAGGGCGAAGCCATCGCCTGGCACCTCATCTCCGCGCTCGGACTCGATGGCGAGCAGACCATCAGTCGCATCGAGTTCCACGAGATCACCAAGACGGCTATCCAGCAAGCATTGAAGAATCCGCGAGCCATCGACATCGCACGCGTTGACGCGCAGCAGGCGCGCCGCATCCTCGATCGCCTCATCGGCTACCCCGTCAGCAATTTTCTCGGCCGCAAAGTGCGGCGCGGACTGTCCGCTGGCCGTGTGCAGTCGGTGGCCGTGCGCATCGTGGTCGACCGTGAACGCGAGATCCTGGCCTTCGTGCCCGTCGAGTACTGGTCACTCGACGCGATCCTGGCGAAGCGCCAGCCAAACGCGGCCCCGTTCACCGCCGCGCTCGCCGAACGTGCTGGCCAGAAGATCGACCTCCACACAGGCGTCGAAGCCAGCGCTGTCGAAGCCGATCTCCAGGGCGCCGCGTGGTCAGTCAACGGCGTCAAGCAGAGCGAGCGGCAGCGAAACCCCGAGGCGCCGTTTACCACCAGCACCCTGCAGCAGGAGGCCAGCCGCAAGCTCGGCTTCAGCCCGCGCCAGACCATGGTTGTGGCGCAGCAGCTATACGAGGGCATCGCCCCGTTCGGCGGCCTGATCACCTACATGCGTACTGACTCGGTCAACATCGCCCAGGAGGCGCAGCAAAAGGCGCGCGAGTACATTCGCACCAAGCTTGAGCAAGGCATGCTGCCCGACGCGCCGCGTGCCTACCGCACCCGCAGCAAGCTGGCTCAGGAAGCGCACGAGGCGATCCGCCCGACAGATGTGTTCAACGAGCCCGACGAGGTGCAGCGCCAGGCCGGCAGAGAAATGTCGAGGGACCAGTTCCGCCTGTACGAGCTGATCTGGAAGCGATTTCTGGCCTCGCAAATGACCAACGCCGTGTTTGACGTAACGACTGTGGACGTCGATGCCCAGGCTTCGGCGAAGCCGCTGTATCGCTTTCGCGCCAGTGGCTCGCGATTGAAATTCGCCGGCTTCTTGAGCCTGTACCGCGCGGGGCGAGACGACGAGGAAACCAGCGATGAGGAGCGCCAACCGCTGCCCGAGCTGATTGCCGGCGAGCCCCTCAACCTGCAGCGGTTGGTGCCCGAGCAGCACTTCACCCAGCCGCCGCCGCGGTACACCGAGGCCACCCTGGTCAAGCAGATGGAGGAGCGCGGCATCGGTCGGCCGAGCACGTACGCCCCGATTCTGAGCACGATCCAGGAGCGCGGCTACGTCGAGCGGGAGAACCGCCGCCTGAAGCCCACCGAGATGGGCATGCTAGTCAACGACCTACTGGTCCAGCACTTCGGTGACATCGTCGATCTCGACTTCACCGCAAACCTCGAGGACAAGCTCGACGAGATTGCCCAGGGCGGCCGTCCCTGGGTGCCGCTGGTCAAGGAGTTCTACACGCCGCTCAAGACCGACCTCGATCGCGCTGAGACCGCGGTCGAGCGCATCAACAGCGACGTCCCGACTGACGAGGTGTGCTCGCAGGGCCATCCCATGGTCATCAAGGAGGGCCGCTTCGGGCGCTTCCTGGCGTGCACACAGTACCCCGAACACAAGGAGACGCGGCCGCTGGCCGATGAGCTGCCGGCCGACGCGCCCGAGGAGCACTGCAGCCACGGTGTGATCATGCAGCTGCGCACGGGTCGTTTCGGCCCCTTCTATACCTCGACGCATGAGTGCGGCGAGACGAAGCCGTTCGCGCGCCGCGTCGGCGTTCCGTGTCCCAAGGATGGCGGTGAGATCCTGGAAAAGCACTCGAAGAAGGGGCGCGTGTTCTACGGCTGTGGCAACTGGCCCGAGTGCGACTGGGTATCGTGGAATCGCCCGGTGCCCGAGCCATGCCCGCAGTGCGGTGGGCTACAGGTCGAGATGGGTCGCGGCAAGCTGCGCTGTCTGAAGCACGAGGGTGAGCCACGCCGTTTCTCGAGCAACGGCAAGGTCACCACCACCGCCGCGAAAAAGCGCAGGAAGGCACCCGCGCGACGAGCCTCATGAACCGGCTGGAGCGCCTGCGCGCCGCGCTTCCCAAACACCAGATCGACGGGCTGCTGGTCTCCCAGCCCGAGTCGCGCTACTACCTCAGCGGTTACACCGGCCATGACCTGCCGCCGCGCGACTCCGCCGGCTACCTGCTGATTACGGCTGAGAAGGCACTGCTGCTCACCGATGCGCGCACTACCCAGCAAGCCGAGCACGAGGCGCCGGCATTCGAGGTCGTGGGCTACGGCGCGAGCGCCCGCGGGCCAGATGCAGTCGCCGAGACGGCCAACAAGCTTGGCGCCCGCCGTCTGGGTTTCGAGTCGATCCACCTGCCCTACGGTCTGTGGCAAGAAATCGGCACGCACCTGACGGGCGTGGAGCTCACACCCGTGAAGCAGGTCATCGACGAGCTGCGCGTGGTCAAAGATCCCGACGAGCTGCAGCACCTCCAGGATGCGATCGACGTCCTGGATCGCTGCCTCGCTGAGACGCTCGCCCGCCTCGAGCCGGGCCTCACGGAACGCCAGGTCGCCCGCACTATCGAGGCGTATCTCCTGGAGCACGCCGACGGCCCATCGTTCCCATCGATCGTGGCCAGCGGCCCCAATGCCAGCATCCCGCACGCCGTGCCAACCGAGCGACGCATCGCCGCGGGCGAGGGCATCAAGATCGACATCGGCGCACGCTCAGCTGGCTATTGCTCTGATATGACTCGCACCGTTTGCCTCGGCCAGCCGAAGGATCCGAAGCTGGTCGAGCTGCACGCGCTGGTGCTCGATGCACAGGAGCACGCCGAGCAGCGCCTGCGGCCAGGCATGACTGGCAAGGAGGGCGATTCGCTGTCCCGGGACGTCATTGTCCGCGCTGGCTACGGCGAGTCGTTCACGCACAGCCTCGGCCACGGCATCGGGCTCGAAGTGCATGAGCCGCCGTGGTTATCTCAGCTGCGTGGTCAGCAGCGTCTCGATCCTGGCATGGTGTTCTCGGTAGAGCCAGGTGTGTACCTGCCGGGTTGGGGCGGCGTCCGCATCGAGGACCTCGTCGTGCTCGAAGAGAGCGGCGCCCGCGTCCTGAGCCAATCGCCGAAGACGTTGATCTTGGACTGAGGAGAAGCACAACGCGTGATCTCGACCAGTGATCTCAAGCGTGGAGCCATGATGGAGCTGGACGGGCAGATCGTTCAGGTGCTGTCGTACGAGCACCAGAAGATCGGCCGCGGCAGTGCCCAGGTACGCCTGAAGGTCAAGAACATCCGCAGCGGCGCCATCTTCGACACTACTGCGCAGGCTGGCTCGAAGTGGCCGCGCATCCGACTCGACCAGCGTAATGTCCAGTACCTGTACTCCGAGGGTGACCTGCACTTCTTCATGGACAAGGACACGTACGAGCAGTTTCCGCTGTCGCCGGCGCAGCTGGGCGATGCCGTCAACTTCCTGAAGGACGGCATGGAGCTGGAAGTGCTGATGTACGAGAACGACCCCGTCGGCGTCGACATGCCCCTCAACGTCGTGCTCGAGGTCACCCAGACCGACCCTGGCTTCAAGGGCGACACCGCCACCGGCGGGACCAAACCAGCGCGGCTGGAGACGGGGCTCACGATCAACGTGCCGCTGTTCGTGAACACCGGCGACAAGATCCGCGTCGATACCCGCGACAGCTCGTATATCGAGCGGGTGTGACGCTTGCCGACGGTTCCGCTCACCCTGAGCCTGTCGAAGGGCGAGCGGAGGCCGATCCACTGCTGGAGTGCACCGGCTTCAGCCAGGCCGACCTCGCCGCCGTGCTCGAGCTGATCGCCGGCACTGATGTCACCGAGCTCGACCTCACCGTCGCGGGCAGCCGGGTGACGCTGCGCCGCCCAGCCAACGCATCGGCCTCGGTGACCCCGTCTGCCACGCCGCAGCCGTCGCCTGACTCTCGGTCACTCGCCATTGCGTCGCCGCTTGTCGGCGTCTTCCACCCGGCGGTCAAGATCGGCGACACGGTGAGTCACGGCCAGATCATCGGGGCAATCGAAGCGCTGGGTATGCCCACGACCGTCGACGCCCCGCGCGAGGGAACCGTCGAAGAGCTGCTGGTCCCCGACGGCAGTGCGGTCGAGTACGGCCAGCCACTGCTGCTCCTCCGTCGCACGGAGCCCGCCCGCTCGTCCTGAGCTCGAGCAATCGAAGGACACGCCTGTGTGAGCCTGTCCCGCTTCGCCCCGTATACGCACTCCACCCATGTCTACTCGGTCACGGAGCTGGCCGCCTACATCGGCGAGGTGCTGGGCGCTGACCCGACACTCCAGGACGTCTGGGTGCGCGGCGAGGTCATCAACGTCTCCCGTTCACCGGCCGGCCATCACTACTTCGCGCTCAAAGGCGACACCGCGGCGCAGCTCAGGTGCGTGCTGTTTCGCGGCAGCGCCTTCAACTCGCCGGTGATGCCAGCGAATGGCCTCGCCCTGGTCGCCCACGGTGCGCTGCGCTTCTACGAACGCTACGGCTCATGCGAGCTGATCGCCGACCTGCTGTTTCCCGAAGGCGTCGGGTTCGGCCAGATGCAGTGGGAGATGCTGAATCGCCGCCTCGAGACCGAAGGCCTGTTCGAGCCGTCCCGCAAACGCCGCCTGCCTGTGCTGCCTGCGCGCATTGGGGTCGTCTCCTCCGAACGGGGCGCGGTCATTCATGACCTACTGAGCGTGCTCGGGCGCCGCTTCCCACTCGCCGAGGTGGTCTTCGTGCCGGCGCCCGTACAGGGCTTTGGGGCTGCCGCGGCGCTGGTGCGCGCGCTGTCGCGTCTGGGTCTGTGGCGGCGCGATGGACGCGGCGTCGATCTGATCGTGCTCGCCCGCGGTGGCGGATCAGACGAGGACCTGGCCGCCTTCAACGATGAACGTCTCGCCCGCGCGATCTTCGCCAGCCCTATTCCGGTCGTCTCGGCTGTCGGGCACGAGACGAACCTCACCCTGGCCGATCGGGTCGCCGATATGCGCGCCGCCACGCCCTCCGCCGCCGCTGAGCTGATCGCGCCCGACCTGCACAGCCTCCTCCACGACACATCAGTCTTGCAACGCCGCTCGCGCGCCGCGACACTCGACCGCCTGCAGCGGGCCCACGCCTCTGTTATGTCTGCGCGTGAGCGGCTCGTGCGCCGCATGCACGCACGTCTCCAGTCGACCGCCGATCGCCTGGGCGCTCAGTCGGCGAGGTTACGCTCGGTGAGCCCGCAAGCGACGCTGGCCCGCGGGTATGCGATCGCGCGCGACGACTACGACCACATCGTCCGCGATGCCGCCAACGTCGAACCTGGTCAGACCCTCCGCGTTGAGTTGCACCGAGGTCGACTGACCAGTACGGTTCAAGCAGTTGAGCCCTCGCAAGAGTGAGCCGTCGGCGGCGCCCTCGGTGGAGAGCTTCGAGAGTGCCTATCGCGAGCTGCAGCGGGTGGTCGAGCAGCTCGAGGATGGTGGCCTGGGACTAGAAGAGGCGGTGCGCCTGTTCGAGCGAGGCACCGAGCTGGCGCAGGTCTGCCAGCGCATCGTCGACGAGGCCCAGCTGCGGGTCACGCGTCTGGCTGCTGAGTCAGCCGCGCCGCTGACCGACGCACCCACAGACGCGTAGAAGCGGACCCGCATCAATGGACACGTTGATCACCAACGACGTACTGGTCGCGTGCTTCATCGCCTGGCTGGTGGCCCAGCTCACCAAGCCGCTGATCTATTTCGTCCACTCTCGGCGCCTGAATCTGCGCTACTTCGTGAGCGCCGGCGGCATGCCCAGCTCACACTCGGCCGTGGTCGTGGCACTGGCTACACGCATCGGGATCGACACCAGTCTCAACTCGGTGCCGTTCGCCCTGGCGGCGGTGTTTGCCGCCGTCGTCATGTACGACGCCGCTGGCGTGCGCCGCGCCGTCAGTCTGCAGGCGCGGGTGCTCAATCGCATGCTGACCGAGATGCTCGAGGCACAGCACTTCAACGAGGGGCGGCTGCGCGAGCTGATCGGGCACACGCCCTTCGAGGTGTTCGTCGGCGCGCTGCTTGGCGCGTTGTCCGCGATCAGTCTGCGCTGAGCGCCACGACGGGCGCCGCGCGGACGATCCAGCGGCTGACGTACATATGGGCAGTCGCGTCGAAGTCGCCGCCGCAGGTGATCAGCGTGAGCTGCTCATCCGGCGTGCTTGGAAAAATCTCGTCGAGCGGCGCCGTGTCGGCCTCGTACAGCTGTGTCCAGGTCACGCTGTAGCTGCGCACCTGGCCGTCGACATCGGTGACCTGAATCTCGTCGCCTGGCGCGAGCGTTTTGAGCAGCCCAAAGACCCGCAGCCGTCCGCCCCAGTCGACGTGGCCGTCGAGCAGCATGTTGCCCTGGCCGCCCACGCCTGGCCCCATCTCGAACCAGCCGACGGTATCGGGGTCCGCCGGCGCGGCCATGGCGCCATCCTCTTCCAATCCCAGTGGCACGATGTCGGCGTGCGTGCCGAGCCGCGGGATGTCGATCCGCGCGGGCACCGAGCCCAGCGCGAGCATCGCCTCCGCGCCGGGCAGAGTTTCCACGCTGCTCGGGGTTTCCGCGGCTGGCGGCGGGTCCGTGCCAGGTGCCACGATCGGCTCCTGCGCCCATGCCGGCCGCGCCAGGCTCAGCGCAAGCGCAACCGCCACCAGCGACCGCGACAGGCCGCTTACATGCCTACGGCTGAGGTAACCGCCACGACAGTGTCCAGGTCGAACACCATCATCCGCCCGCGCTGGCGACAGGTGCCAATGACGTGCCACGACTTCAGGTACGGGAATAGTACCTCGGGCTGCACGATGGGCTCCTGGATCGACGAGATCGGATCGCCCGCGGCGTAGTGCAACTGGACGTAGGTCTTGCGCAGCAGCGCTTCGGACAGCGCGGCGAAGATCTCCTGCTGGCGTCCGCCGCGGTCCGAGCCGTTGGCGGCTTCGAGCGTCTTGGCGACCAGCGGCTGCAGGTGCAGCGGGAACAGGTACGGTAGCTTGATCATCAGCGAGCGCAGTCGATCGACCGGCAGGCTCGGATCGTGGGCGGCTCGTCGGAGCAGCATGAGCAGCAGCTGCGCCTCGGCCAGTGAGAATGCAGGGCCACTGTCCTGGCGATCGGTCAGGAATCGGTAGCCCTGACGGCGCACCAGCGGCAGGCCCATTTCTCGGCGGATAACATTGAGGTCGGCCTGGACCTGGCGTTCGCTCAGCGCGAACTGCGCGGCGAGTTCTTTGCGGCTTTTGCCGGGAGCGCGGGCGATGTCTTCGACGAGTTGCCAGATGCGTCGGAAGCGCTCGGCAGCCAGGCGCTTGTGATCCACCAGCGCGCCATTGAGGCCGTCGTAATCGTCGTCTGACATGGGGGGCGGGCTCAAAAACGGGAAGCCGCGGCCCGCCAGAGTAGCACGGTATGTCAAGGTAAGTTTCTTTGAAGGGTTTGGCGGGGACAGGGTGCTCAAACCTGCGTGATAGGCCCCATCCCTCCACCGCCCAGGAGGGGTCGCGCAGGTAGCCACTCAGTCTAGCAGCGGCGGTGTTCCGCGCCGCAAGGTCCGGGACACGCAGTTTGGGTACTAATCCGGACCGCCGGCACCGTTATGGGAAGCTGCGTGACCAGCTGACGATTCCAGTCACAGCGGCCATAACGGGCACAACACCCCGGGCGCGCCCCGCGACGCGAGGGCCGAGCGAAGCGACGAGTCCCGGAGCGCGCAGCGCGGAGTGGATGGCCCGTGTCCTGCGGCCCCAAGCCACACAACCGCGATGCGTCCCACCCTCCTCGTCCTTGCCCTGGCCTTCGCGGTGCGCCTCGCCCTCGGCCTGTGGCTCCTCTCCGCCGGCGATCAGGCCTACGTGCTCGCCAGCGACGACGGCGACGCCTACGTCATCTCCGCCCGACACCTGGCCTTCGGCGAACCCGTCGTCTTCGACCAACGCCTGTCCCAGAAGTGGCAACCAGGCCAGGATCCAGCAAGCCGCTGGCCGCCCGCCTACTGGCTCTTCCTCGCCGCTCAGTACCGCCTCTTCGGTTACCAGCACCTGTCCACGATCTTCCTTCAGGCAGCCCTGGGCGCCGCGGGAGCAGTGGCCGCGTACCAGATCGCGCAGCGCCTCCTGAACAAGCACTTCGCACTCGCAGCGGGCCTGCTCGTAGCCGTCTCGTCCACACTCGCCTACCTGAGCGCAGCCCTGTACGCCGAGGCGCTCTACATCCCGCTCCTGCTGCTCGCCGTCCGACTCACCCTCAGCAATACCAACCAGGCGGCCCTGGCAGCGGGCCTGGCCCTCGGTCTGGCCGAAGCCACCCGACCCCTCGCGATCGCACTCCTCCCCGTCATGGCGTGGTACAGCAGGCACAACCTGCTACCGCTGGTCGCGGGCTTCGCCGCGGCGACGGCGGCCTTCGTAGTAAGAGACGTCGTCACGCTGGGCTACCCCGCACTATTCACCGCCGGCGGCGCAGCAGCCCTCACCGACTCCCTGGCTCAGGCCCCTAGCCTCGCGGAGCGCCTGACCACCCTGTTCCTGGTCGGCGGCTGGGCCCCCATCGCCGACCCCTACCTCCCCCAACCGCTCATCCACCGCCTGGCCTTCTGGCTCATCGCACTCGGGGGCGCAGTTGGCCTCATCCGCAGCCCTTACTCGGGCCTGCTCATGGCAGCGGCCGCGGCCATCATCCTCCCGGCACTGGCCATCGGCCTACCGCTGGTCCGCTACCGCGCCCCCGCCGATCCGCTCTTCCTGATCTGGTTCGCCGCGGGCATCCAACAGGCCAGTACACTGTTGATTCATAAACTTCGCGTTGAGGAGGCCAGCACTCATGGCCGAATTCAAAGCCGAGCTCGAGATCCAGTATTGCGTTAGTTGAGGCTACTTCTGGCAAGCTGCCAGTGTGGCAGCCCAGATCGTCGCCGGACGTAACCGCGAGGTAGGCGTCACGCTCACGCCAGTAGGCCAGGGCCGTTTCGAGATCTATCTCAACGGTCAGCAGGTCTACCACCGCAAGGAGCCGCCGTCCGAGTTGAAGGACCCCACAGGCGACGTCCGCAACGCCGTGTCCGTCGCCGAGCTCGTCCGAACCAAGCTCCTGTCCGCGCTAGAACAAGCGCAATCCGAGCCTGTGGCCGCGCACTAGCCCACACGTAGCGCCTCCGCGAGACGGCCCACCGCCTCGTGGAGAGCGCTTCACACGCACCGTGCGCGCTACGATGCCTGGTCTTATGGCCCACGTGGACGTACTGGTCGAGTTCTTCCGCCACAACTCGATGATGAATCGACGGCTCCTCGACGCTTGCCGTGAGCTCACGCCTGAGCAGCTCGGCGCCACCGCGCACGGGACGTACGGCAGCATCGGCGCGACGCTGGTCCACATCGCCAACTCTCAGCTGGGCTACGCCGCGCGACTACTGCAGACCGATCGGCCCGAGCGCCAGCCCGAAGATCCGTTTCCCGGCTTTGACGCGCTGGCCGAGCGGCTCGCCCTCGGCGATGCCCGCCTCGAGCAGGCCGCCAGCCAGGCCAGCAGCGATCGACAGGTCCAGGTGACCGGCGACGACCCCCCGGGCACGTGGTTGATGCCCGTCTCGCTCTTCCTGCTCCAGGCGATCAACCACGGCACAGAGCACCGCTCGCAGGTGGCCACGGTCCTGACGCAGCTCGGAGTACAGCCGCCCGACATGGACGGCTGGACGTACTTCTTGGACAGCGGCCACATGGTGCCCGTCTAAGTTCGCCGCCCGTGACGCGTGGCCGACCGGCTGCCGCGTGCGCTCAGAAGGCCCCGGAGGGTTCCGGCGCGCCGGTATAGAAGGCAGTCGTGCCTGCCGCCGCCGCGCGGGCCATGTCGGGGTCCGTGCCCGCGGCGATGCTGGCATCCCGCCACGCCGCGCTGCTCAGCGTGATGAACTGCTTGCCTTCCTCCGAGGCGGTCCACGCCTCGGCCTCGCTCGGGGCCACGGTCGCCCGTGAGGCGAGATGCCCGGCCAGCCCGAGCAGCCCGAGGTCCCAGCCGACCCCGACCGCGCCTGGCCCGAACTGCGCCCAGCGTTCGTCGTCGACGTGCGCGATGTGCTCCAGTTCGAACCGTGTGCGGCCGTTGGCCTCGGACGTGAGCCGCAGCTCGACCCACGACACTTCGCCGCCGAACTCCCACGTCGCGCTGACGCCGTGCGGCGCAGCGCAGCGCTGGATCGTGCCGCCGGCGTTGCCTTCGAACTGGTAGCGCCCGCCCTCGCGCAGATCGCCCGAGATCGGCAGAAACCAGCGTGGGATGCGCTGCGGGTTGGTGCACGCGTCCCAGACGTCCTCGACCCGAGCATCGTACGTTCGGACGATGGTGATCGTGCGCGCCTGACCGGCCTCCAGCACACGCGTGCCGACCTGACGTTGGATGGAGTTGATCTCGTGGATGACATCGATCATGGGTTCGGGGTGCTCCCTTCGTGGGTCTGTTGGCGCAGCCGTCGCTCTCGACGACCGCGCGCCAGCTCCGTCTCGAGTGCATCGAGGTGCGGCGTCCAGAAGCGGCGGAAACGGTCGAGCCAGGCGTCGACGTCGCGCAGCCCGGCCGGATTGACCGAGTAGAGGCGGCGGGCACCCTCGGCGCGGGCGGTGGCGAAGCCAGCGTCGCGCAGCACACGCAGGTGGGCGGAGACGCCAGGTTGGGTAATGCCGAACTGGCGCTGGATAACGGCGCACACCGCCCCGGAGGTCAGCTCGCCGTCGGCGAGGAGCTCGAGGATGCGGCGACGGACGGGATCGCCCAGGACATCAAAGGCGTGCACCATCACCATGATATCAGTGCGTATTTATATAAACAAGCGCCTAGATAACTGCCGCAGGCGAGCCAGCTGTCATGGATGTGTTCGGATATGCAGCACCTGCCCGCGGGTGACGAACCCCTCGCGGGCATAAATCCGCTCTTCACCCTCGTTGGCCATCAAGAACACGTTGGGAATGTCATGCTCGAGCGCTCGACGGATGAGCCAAACGGTCATCGCCGCCGCCAGGCCGCGTCGCCGATACTCCGCGCGCACGCCAACGCCAGTAATCTCCGTGACCCCATCGCAGGGTGGGGAGTACTCGCCCGCGCCCGCGGGAACTGCGCCTGGGGTGGTTTGCGCCAGGACGGCCCCGCCGCCGGCCTCGAGCGCCCGCCGCAGCGCCTCAACTTCACTTGGGCCCGGCGCCTCGGGCTCACCATAAGCCTCGTGCTGGACGATCCGTATGCTCAGCAGCTCGACGTCTGTTGACGGTGCAATCAGCTCGAACCCCGATGGCGCTGCTCTCTCGCTGCCCGCGGCGTGCGGAAAATCCATCAGGGCGAGCCGACCTTCGGCGAAGAATCCAGCTCGCAGGAGGGCCGGTTCCACTGCCGGTGCAAGGTCCGCGATGTACTCGAGTCGGGGTGCGAGGCCACGGTCGCGATACGCGTTGATCAGTGCCCGTACCTCGTCATCGGAAGGGGCGGCACCGTCTTCTGGAATCGCGTAATTGCGAAACGGGTTCGAGCTATCGCGGCTGAAACTGACGAGAAACGGTCCGATCATCTGGCACTCGCGCCAGGTCCGGACGGATGTCCGTAGATACGCGTGGATAGCCCTGAAATCCACAATGAACCTTACGCCGCGGTGTGACGCAAGCAAGCCCCAAGTCCAGACCCGACCCTTCCTGCTGCATCGAGCAACGCCGTGGGCCTGGAAGCTCGCGGGACCGCAACGCTCACGTCGTGCCGTTCCAGACCCCGCTGAAGAGGTACCTGATGACCAGGTTCGTCGTCGACGCCACCGCCGTCCTCCATCTGGCGAGTGCCGGGATCGAGGTCTCAGCCGCTCACCAGCTTCTCGCACCAACGCTGCTGCGCTCCCAAACGCTGTCGGCACTGCACGAGGCCGTCCAGCGCGGCGAGCTCGCGGCTGACGTCGCGCGCGACCACCTCGCCCGCATCTCCAGGATGCCGATCCGGCTCCTCGGCGACGCCGTGCTCAGGCGTCGCGCCTGGGAGCTGGCAGATCGGCTTGGCTGGGCCTCGACGTACAACACCGAATACATCGCCCTCACGCAGCTGCAGGCGGACGCCTTCATAACCCAGGACGCGGACCTGGCCCGCGCCGTCCAGGGCATCGTCGAGACTGCCTCAATCGACGCGCTGCTCTAGCCAAGAGCTGCGTATGCTCTCGTCAGCATCTGAACGCAGGCGGAAGCGATCTTTGGCCCGCTCACTCTGCTCGTCAACAACGCTGGCGTCCTCCGGCCGATCGGCGTGCTGTGGCAAACGGATGCGGACGAATGATGGCGGAATCTGGAGATCAACCTCCGCGGCCCAGTCCGCAGCACACGGTCGCGGGTTCCTCGCCGGCGAACTGGAGGTTTACTCCGTAAAGTCCCGAGTCTTGACGAGGCCGCAACTACAGTGTAAGTATACAGCGTAAGTACCGATTGAGGAGAGCGTCATGGATACGGTGCGCCAGCTTGAGGACGACAAGCGCCTCTTGCGCTGGGGTGGTCTGGCCGGGCTCCTGGGTGGCGCCCTGTTCCTATTCGTCTTCGTCTTCGTCTTCGTTGTCGTGGGCCCGGATCCAGCCGGACTCGCAGGGCCGGTCACGCGCTTTCCCGAGATCAAAGCGGCGCGGACGCTGGAGAACGCCCTGTACCTGGTCGTGTTGGCGCTCTGGACAATCCACTTCGTGGCCCTGTCTCGCGCACTGCGAGGAGTGAGCCTCGCGCCTGCGCTCTTTGGCAGCGTTCTGGGCATCGTGGGCCTCGCCGTCCTCGCCGCGGGCGCGCTGCCGCATGTCGCGACCAGCCGGCTGTCCGATCTCTATCACGCTCCGGGCGCGACCCCCCAGGATCAGGCGACACTCATCCTGCTGTGGCAGGCGAACCAGGGCATGTTCGATGCGCTGCTGGCAGCGGGCCTCGTCCTAGTACCGATTGGGCTCCTTGCCCTTGGGGTGGCGATGCTCGAGGCGCCAGCCTTTGGCAGGCGACTCGGCGGGGCGACGGTCGCCCTGGGCGTGACCGGCATCGGCGCGGCGTCCGCCATTCTGCTCGATCCCGTCTCGCCGATCGCCGCGGTCGGCTTCCTGGCGCTGATCGTCTTCCACCTCATCCTGGGCTGGAAGGTTTACCGTCTCTCGAACAGCCCCGGCATCGCGTCCGCGGGCCTCGCGACCTTCAGGGTGACCCAGAGCGCGCTTTCGTCCTGACGGCGTCTACCTCCGGCAGCGGTGAACGCGGCGCCGCGATCCACGCCTGGCTCCCTAGGTTTCGTCGTCCTCTTGAGCCGAGTCTTCGAATTCCTCCAGGGCGGCGCGCCCGATGCGGTCAACGCGTTGCCGCAACGGGCCGAAGTAGAGCCGCTGGTGTCCCACCGGATCCTCGTCTCGATCGAGCATCGTCCAGGTGACGCGAAGCACGGTGCCACGTTCCAGCCAGGCGTCGGGATCGAAGCCGAACGCCTCGAGAATCGCTCCGATGCCGTGTTCCTCGCCGGCCAGCGTGTCCCCCTCGCTGTGGTCGCCCCAGTTCGTCTCGAACGAGAAACGGAGCAGCTCCGTGCCACGCGCAGCCACCAGGAACTCCGACCCCGTAGTGTCGTCATAGTTGTAGCCAAGGACCAGGCGGCCAGTCGCGGCGGCAAGCGCCGCCACGCGATCCGCGGTACTGCCCACCCCGAGGCCATCACCCAGGCAGTAGGATCGCCCGTCCAACCCACCCGCCACGAGCGACCACGTCCGACCGCGGTTTTCAGGGTGCTGCTGGTACATCCACGCCCACCAGTCGCCGCTCACCGTCCGAAGTACCTCGAACCGCTCGCCGCTGGTTGAGCGCAACGCTTCGATCAACTGCTCCCACGGCACGTCGGCCACAAGCAGATCTGGCCGATCCAGGTGCCATTTCATAGTCGCCACGTCTCAGCCAAGCCTACCGGGCCACCCCGGTGCGCTTCGTACGCACGACGTCTACCGCGGTAAGCCGGTGCCCCCGGGCGTGCCAGCAGTCGTTGCCATGACCCGCCTGATTCAGTCAGGTCGCGGCTCCAGGATGACGACTTGTGTCTCATGTGACCTCAAGGAGGCATAGGCATCGAGATTCTGGTCAAACTCGGCCCACCTGGCCCACAGGCGTGGCCGTTCGGCCGGATTCGCCGCGCGGGCACGGACGCGCCGTGCGCCTCCTGGTAGGTCAACACTGGTGTCTGGCCGAGCCTCGAGATTGAGCCACCAGGCAGGTTGAGGATTGGCCCAGCCGTTCATGGCCATGGTGACCAGATTGGGACCGTCCTCGAAATAGCCGAGGATCACAGCACGCTCCTTGCCCGAGCGCCGACCCACCGTCCGCAGCCGCATCATGCCCCAACGATCGGCCTTCGCGCTCCGCAGGCCGAACCGGCCACCCGTCACGGCGTAGATGGCACGGTGTACCAGCCAGGCGGCGCGGATGAACCACCGAGGGGGAAGCCTGCTCGCTCGTTGCTTCGATGCCATGGTCAACGGGCGTGCGCAGCCGCCGAACACTGCGAGCGCGTCACCGTGCGATTGGACCAAAAACAGCGAGCCCGGTGCGACTCCAACACACGGCCTCTACCTCCCAGCAGGAGATCTACTATGGCCCGCAAACCCGACCGCACAGTTGGGTGGTGGGCAGCTGAATCAATGATTAGCAGCCGATTTCAGGACTACTTCTCGCAGGTATCGGCACGGTATGCACGGTATCGGCCGACGTATCCGCCTGGTCTGTTCGACATGGTATCGAGCTACGCCCCTGCGCTCGAGTGTGCGTGGGACTGCGCCACGGGGTCGGGTCAAGCGGCCGTCGGTCTAAGTCGTTCCTTTCGCAAGGTCATCGCCACTGACGCCAGCCCGCAACAGGTGCAGCAGGCAACGCCTGTGGAGAACGTGGAATATCGGGTTGCGGCGGCCGAAGCCTCTGGGCTCGAGACGGCCAGCGTCGACGCGGTGACCGTTGCACAGGCGTTGCAGTGGTTCGATCGCGACACGTTCTACGCCGAAGTCCGCCGCGTGGGCAGACCAGGTGCGGTTCTGGCCGTGTGGTTCTACGCCGCGCGCATGTCGTTCTCGCCGCAAGTCGATGCAGTGACTGATCAGGTGCATCGCCTCTTCCTTGACTACTGGCCACCCGTCTATGACGACCTGATCCAAAGCTTTCTCTACCTGAACCGCCCGGAGTGCCAGGAAACGCTATTCAGGAACCTGTCCTTCCCCTTCGAACCGCTCCCGACCCCTGCGTTTGAGCTGGCTGTGCACTGGAACCTGGACGAGCTGCTCGGCGCGTTGGCAACGTCCTCCGCCGCGCAGCGCTGCATGGCGGCGAATGGCCAGGCAGACCTCCTCAGCCTGTTCGAAGAGCTTTCGAACGCTTGGGGCGACCCGGTCGAAAAGAAGACCGGTGCGGAGACGCTCGCGGTCCGCATCGGGCGCATCGCCTGACGCAAGCGCCCGCACTCACCAACCGCCTCGTACTTCCAGGTGGGCGATCCCGGGGCGATTCGAACGCCCGACCTCTTCCTCCGCAGACGTCACTGAACACTCCGGCCCCTTCATAGTTCGACTGTTCCAGAGCCGCCGGAGCGCGCACGTCTAGACTAGTCGACCAGAAGCTAACGGATCGAGCACATTGCGTCGCAACTCATCAGGCGCGCTAGACATTGCTTCTGCGACCCGCGCTTTAAGATCGGCGCTGTCGTTCATTCCTGCGGCATGGACTAGCGCGCGCCATTGGTGCTTCGAATCAGCTGACGCAATAGTTGCCAGCGTAGCGTCGATGGCGGCTGGATCTAAAGCCAGGGCAGTAACGAGCGCAGCCTTCTCTTGAAGGAGGTACCCAGTAATGTCTGCCTGCTCGCAGACATAAAACTCCGATGGCTCGAACCAAGCGCTGATGACTGAGCGATCAGGGCTAGCCGCATCGAGTACGAGTTTGAAATCCATACCTGCGGAGACACCCAGGCGTGCAATCATCTTTACCGCCCGCCCGACCCCAAGGACGCCCATGCCACCACCGGGACGAACCGCTACTCGGTTAGCCAGCCCGTGTTTCTTCACCCATCGTGACCACACTGCTAGGTCGTCCTGGCCCTCAACAAACAATAGAAACTTGCCGAGTTCGCCACGGGCGATGCGCCGCACGTTCCACCATTCCTCGATGATCTTTCGTATGTCACGGGGTGCGTATCGCTTGGCGGCCTTATCTGGTCGCTCGAGAAGCACGACAGCCGTCCAGCGCGGCGTATCTAAGATCTCTAGCGAGTGCGTGCTAAGAATAATTTGCTTATCGAATTCACGAGCTTCATCGGCTAAGAAGTTGAGCAACCGGCGTTGAGCGATTGGATGGAGATTAGACTCAGGCTCTTCGAGGCAAATGAGCGAACCTGTTGCCGCAGCTGTTACCGCAGAGACGAGGAAGACGATCTGTTTCAGACCTGCGGGCGCGAGCGCCCATGCAACGCGGCCAATGCCGTGCTCGGCAACGGCCAAATCCGCCACCTGCTCGCCAGGCCGCAGCCGTATGAGTATCTGCTCAGCCTTTGTTTCCGGAAGTATCGTGCGTATTGCCGCCAGGGTCCGTGCCCAGACTTCGGGTCGTGTTCCCTGTAATGATGTGATGAATGACATTAGGTTGCGGGCATCGCCTCCAGGCGAATCCGCTCCCGCAATCATTCCTGAGTCTTGAAATATTCGCATCGGGTCAGCGAAGAACCAACTTCGCGCTGCGATCTTCTGTCCCCATGCGTGCTCCTGAACATCGCGAACTTCGAACAGAGGTTTACCCGGCTCTTTCTCTTTGTCACTTTGTCAATGGCCACGGCGGAGGCCCCACTGGTGGCCAGGGAGGTCACCGCTAGTGGCCAACGGCGGTATCCACTGGTGGCCAACTCAAAGTCCCCACCCCGGGTGTTCACGGTGTTGGGAGGTCCTCCTTCGATGTCGAGGATGTGGCGCCGTTCGGCGGTGAGCGGTGTGCCGCGCGAGTGCGCGCCTCTTTCAGCCGCCACGACTCGCCCGAAGTAACGACCACGACGGCGTGATGGAGCAGGCGGTCGAGCAGCGCGGCGGCCGTGCTCGGGACGGGCAGGAACGTGCCCCAGTCCTCGAATGGCCAGTGGCTGGCCAGTCCAAGGCTGCGTCGCTCGTACGCGGCAGCGACCAATCGGAAGAGCAGCTGCGTGCCCGTCTCGTCGAGCGGAGCGAAGCCTACCTCATCAATCAGAATCAGGTCGTTGCGCAGTAAGCCGTCGATAACGCGGCTGACGGTGTTGTCGGCCAGACCGCGGTAGAGCTGCTCGACCAGATCAGCGGCGGTGCCGTAGCGCACGCGCAACCCCTGTTCGACGGCATGCAAGCCGACGCCGATCAACACGTGGCTCTTGCCCGTACCCGCTGGACCAACCAGCAGGGAGTTCTCCCTGGCACGGATCCACTCCAGCGAGGCGACGTAGGCGAAGGTGGCGGCTGGGATGCCTGACGCGAGCGTGTCGAAGTCGTCCAGGCGCTTGAGCACCGGCAGGTTGGCGGCTTTCAGGCGCACGTGCTGGTTGGTCTGATCACGCGCGGCGACCTCGGCGGCGACCAGCGTGCGTAGGACGTCCTCAGGTGGCCAGCGCTGGGTGCGCGCCGTCTCCAGCACCTCCGGCGCCTGGGCGCGGATCGTCGCTAGCTTGAGCCGTCGTAGACCGGCCATCAGCTCGGGCGCTAACGGTGGAGCAGCGGTGCTCATCGGAGACCCGCCACCGCGTACGCACTTAGCGGCCGCACGGGTACCTCCGGTAACTCCAGCTTGAGCTGCTGGCCGGCTC
>WNGB01000196.1_pt1 | contig 87065 bp, 80 predicted proteins | sample 5400681 | NCBI WGS metagenome assembly WNGB01 (sample SAMN13153367, study PRJNA577476) | soil metagenome | isolation source: 115 cm soil or saprolite under grassland replicate 2 | place: USA:California | collected 2016-06-15 | reverse complement strand
CGCGGTCTGCCGCTCGCGCCCGAACTTGTTGATGTCGTGGTTGCCGGTGAGCACCGACACGTTGTGGCCGAAGAAGGCGTACGGCCCGACCGTGATCTCGCCCGCGGAGACGTTGAACAGGGCGTTGTTGACCACCGCGCTCGGGTCGACGTGGAGACGGCCCGGGTCGCCGTGGACCCGGTACCGGTACAGCTCGTCGTCGAGCGCCTGACGGACCAGGTGCCCGACCGGACGAGCGAGCAGCCGCCGCAGCAGCCGATCCAGCACCGACATCCCACCCTCCCCTTCCTGGTGAACCCGCACGTCCTGGGTGCTCGTTGCCCTATCCTTCCATCCCGACAACCTCCCGGCACGTGCGCTGCTGCATTCGCCTTGACCGCCTTGGAGCAGCGAGACCTCTCCATGAGAACTCGCCGCCCTCAGATCAGCCCTTGACGTAGACCACAGGCATGGTTCCCGCGAGAGACACAGCGCACGGTAGCCCTTGACCAGGCGTACGCGGTCGGTGGCCTCAGTGGTCGCCAGGCGGACGAGGTGGGCAATGGCATGGCTCTGGCAGTGCCCGACGGGCGGCCCACGAGCATGGCGAGTTCACCTGGATGGACGGCCTGCCGAAATACTCGTCGTTCGAGCGATGAGCTTTCGGCCGCCGCCTGGTCTTTCCTTGTTGACGGCACCCAGACAAGGCCCGGCGCCGGGCAGACATGGAGGAGGCATGAAGCGACCCAGCCTGGACAGCATCGTGCAGCCATGGAGCAGTAGACGATCAGAAGTGGAGTGGTGACCATGTTTGGTACGACGAAGGCGTTCAGCGGCTTCTCGGTTGACGACATCCCCGCGGCCAAGCAGTTCTACAGCGAGACGCTGGGCCTGAGGGTGTCCGAGGAACACGGCATGCTCACGCTGCACATCGCCGGCGGGCGCGACATCCTGGTCTACCCCAAGCCCAACCACACGCCAGCGACGTACACGATCCTGAATTTCCCGGTTGACGACATCGACGAGGCCGTTGACCAGCTGACGAAGCGAGGAGTGCGCTTCGAGCGCTACGACAACATCGAGATGGACGACAAGGGCATCGTCCGCGGTGGGGGCCCGCCGATCGCGTGGTTCGCCGACCCGGCCGGAAACGTGCTGTCCGTCCTGCAGGAACAGTAGGGTCCGCGGCCATGCGGGCCACGGCGCGCGCCAACCGCGCGTTTTGGGGCGTGCGGTCCGCTACCTGGCAGGTGAGGCGGGGGTCGGCCATGGCGGCGGCCAAACCGCCAGCGCGACCTGGCGGTAGGACGCTTCACCTGGCGGGCCTGCGCGAGCGCTACCAGGAGATGGCCTGAGACGCCACGGGCACCCCCGGTTCACCCTGTTCGGGGGATGACCCGCTTCGCCGTCGGGCCGATCATCCCGGGTGCCGCCAGTGCCGTTGCAGCGCGAAGGGTGAAGACCGGGCGGAGGCAATGGTGGTGGACACGACGACAGGGGCAACGGGAACGCCAACGCGTGTGACCGTGGCGCAGCGGTGGCTCGCCCGTCTGGCGCTGGCGGCCGCTGTGGCGGCAGTGCTGCTCATGCTGGGCGTAGCAGGCGCCAAGAGCCTGGCGGTGGTGGCGGTCGGCGTGGCGGGCCTGGGTCTGACCGCGGCCGGGGTGTGGTGGGCCCTCACCCGCCGTGGCGTGCTGCGACTGCTGGCGGTCGGGCTCGCGGTGGCCGCGCCGCTGGCCGTGCTGGTGCTGTACATCCTGGCCCACCTGACCTGGGTGGTGCTGGGGTCGCTGGCGCTGTGGGCAGGGGCTGTGGCCGTTGGGCGTGCAGCGCTGAGCAGGGACCACGGCTCGGGGCGGATGCCAGAGTACGAGGTCTCGCCGCCCAAGAGACCCTTCCTGATCATGAACCCGCGCTCGGGCGGAGGTAAGGTGGCGAGGTTCGGTCTGCACGACAAGGCCCAGGCGCTGGGCGCCGAGGTCGCCCTGCTCGAGGGGCCTGGGACGATCGACGTGGCCGAATTCGCCCGCCAGGCGGTGGCTGGCGGCGCCGACCTGCTCGGGGTGGCCGGCGGCGACGGCACACAGGCACTGGTCGCCGGCGTCGCCGCCGACCACGACATCCCGCTGCTGGTCATCTCGGCCGGCACCCGCAACCACTTCGCGCTGGACCTCGGGCTCGACCGCGACGACCCGTCGAGGTGCCTGGACGCGCTGAGCGACGGCGTCGAACTGCACGTCGACCTCGGCGTCATCGGCGGGCTCCCGTTCGTCAACAACGCCTCGTTCGGCGCCTACGCCGCGGTCGTCCAGAGCCCCGCCTACCGCGACGACAAGACCCGCACCACCCTCGACATGCTGCCAGGGCTCCTGGCCGGTCACCGCGGACCGCGCCTGGAGGCCCACGCGGGGAAGGTGACCATCCACGGGCCGGCGGCGTTGCTGGTCAGCAACAACCCCTACGGCATGGGCGACATCGCCGGTCTCGGGCGCCGGGCACGGCTGGACGGCGGCGTCCTCGGCGTCTTCGGAGTCAAGGTGGACAATGCCACCCAGGCTGCGCGACTGGTCGGCGGCCGGCACTCGCGCGGGCTCACCGTGCTGGCCACGGACGAGGTCGTGGTCGACGCGGACGTCCCTCATATTCCGGTCGGGGTGGACGGCGAGGCGCTGTCACTGCCCACACCGGTGCGCTGCACGGTGCGGCCAGGCGCCCTGCGGGTCAGGGTGCCCCGCAACCGTCCGGGCGTCCCGCTGGCCAAGCCGCCGATGAACTGGCGGCGGCTGCGGCACCTGGCCGCGACCATGACGCGCTCCGCCGGCACGGGCAAGGCCCCGTGAGCGACCCGTCGCGGTCGCTGCCGCGGCGTGCCCGCCCGTCGGCAATGGTGAACATTGCGGCCAAGCGCGTCCTCACACGCGCCCGTCCGGACCGGATGGCCGCCGCGGTGCCGGCGGGCCGCCAGGTCCGCATCCCCTTCACGGCGAGCAACATCAATATGACGCGCGCGAAGATGGTCGACGAACCTACGACCAGGGCGCGAAGTGCTTTGCCACGGCCGCTCGGGTCAGTGACGCAGGCGGAGCGGTGATCGCCGGCACCCCCGGGGAGCGGACGCAGAAGCGGGCGATGGACTGCGGCTTTGCCGCTCAGGGGGACGGCGGCAACCTCCTCAGCGATGCCGAGGCCAAGGGCGAGGCAATCAAGGCGGCAGGTGGCCGACGATGCGCTCGGGCACCGTCGCTATGTGGCCGCGCCGACCTTTGCCTGCTCGACCCGAGGCTGCATCTCGGGTTGACCATGTGCCGTGACCCAGGCACGCTGAATGCTGAGATGGAGCCCATCCCGCTCGTGCGGAACCGGGCGCTCGACTACGGGCGCGTGGTGACCTGCGGCTGTCCCGTGGTCCGGGCGCTTCGCGCGGCGGGCTGAACCGATCACTCGCCGACCACGCCCGGGCCTTCCACCGATCCCCCCACCACTCGGTTTGGAGGCTCCATGTCCGTCACCGACGAGCTGCTCGATCGCAACGACGCCTACTCCCGCGACTTCGCCAAGGGCGACCTGCCGATGCCGCCAGGCAAGAAGGTCGCTGTGGTCGCCTGCATGGACGCCCGTCTCAACGTCTACGGGATGCTCGGCCTGTCCGAGGGGGACGCGCACGTCATCCGCAACGCCGGCGGTGTGGTCACCGACGACGTGGTCCGCTCGCTGCTCATCTCCCAGCGACTGCTCGGGACGCGGGAGGTCGTGCTGATCCACCACACCGATTGCGGCATGCTGACTTTCACCGACGACGAGATCAAGGCGGCGGTGCACGCCGACATCGGGCTCAAGCCGCACTTCGCGCTGGAGGCGTTCGGTGATCTCGACACCGACGTCCGACAGTCGATCGCGCGCATCGCGGCGAGCCCATTCGTGCCCGACAAGAGCTCGATCCGCGGCTTCGTCTACGACGTGGCCACCGGCAAGCTACGGGAGGTGACCGCCTGATGGGACGCTGGTGGTTACCTCCCGGCTGTGCCAGCACCGGGCGGTCGATCTCATCCGCCACCGAGTAGGAACGCGTCGATCTCGGCCAGGAAGTGCTTCCACGCGGGGTCGCGTTCAGGAAGCAGGTGGTTGCTGCTGTCGAGTGGGACCAGACGACTGCCCGGGATCAGCGTAGCCAGCAACCTCGACTGCTCGAAGGTGTTGTCAGGCTCCCGGCGGGAGCACATGATCAGCGTGGGCACCGCGAGCCGCGGCGCGAGATCCGTGACGTCGATGTTGGCGAACTCGTCGACGAACCGCCACGCATTCTCCGCGGATGTCGAGCGCCGCTGAAGCTCGTCGAAACTGCGCCACTGCTCCTGGGTTGCTTCGGGCAGGAAGCGAGCCACGAAGATCTGCCGGTACGTCGGATCTGGACGGCCCCAACCCAGGCGGACCATGTCGATGCGGGTCTCGGCGAGCTCGAGCTCATCGGAGGTGCGGGCGCGCTTGCGCCGCCCCTGGGCGAACGAGCCGAGCAACACCAGGCGGCTGACTCGTTCGGGGTGGCGCACCGCGTAGGCGATGGCGACGGGTCCGCCCTGCGAGATGCCGAGCAGCGAGAACCGGTCCAGCCCGGCGGCGTCGACGACGGCCTCCAGGTCGTCCACCCAGTCGTCGAATGAGAACCGTCCGATGTCCCAATCCGACAGTCCGCAGCCTCGCTCGTCGTACCGGATGAGATGGAATCGACTCGACAGCTCGACCAGCCAATGACGCCACACCGGGCTCTCCCAGTCGTAGTCGAGGTGGCTGAGCCAGTTCGCGGCCTTCACCAACGGCGGCCCTGCGCCGCTGGTCGCGTAGGCGAGGCGGGCGCCATCCGCCGTCGTACAGAATCGGATCTCCTGCACGGGCCGGGTCGGCGAGACACCGGCGACCGCATCTGACTGCACGGCCTCGTTCACCGGCGCCACGAATTGGTAGCCACGTCCGTGGACGGTGCGGATGAGGCGCTGGCCGCGCCCGTCGTCGCCGATCGCCTGACGTGCCGCCTTGACCCGGCTGGTGAGCGCCGACTCACTCACGAATCGATTTCCCCAGACGGTATCGAGCAACTCCTCCTTGGGCACGACCCGTCGCCGTTCCCTGATCAGCACGGCGAGGAGGTCGAACACCTGGGGCTCAACCGGACGGAGCTTCCCAGCCCGGCGCAGCTCGAACCGGTCGAGATCAAGCTCGCAGTCGTCGAAGACGAAGATCAAGAGAACTCCCCCCACCGGCACGTCGCCCGCGCAGTGTTCACCAGTCTCTCACCTGGGACGGCCGCACCTCGGTCTCCAGGGGTTCTCCAGCTTTCCTCCAAGGTTGAGGGCCGCCCAGCGCGCACATTGGTGCACGAGTCCGATCAGGCCACGCCGCCAGGCGGGCCCCAGCCACAGAGGAGAAGCCGTGACCAGCCTTCTTGCCTACCGCCGCGATATTGCCGCGGGTGCCCGGGCGATGGCGCCGTGGTTGGTCGGGATCGTTCCCTTCGGACTGGTGATCGGCCTTAGCGCCGCACAGGCAGACGTCCCCAAGCTGGCCGGATGGCTGACCGGCCCACTGATCTATGCCGGCAGCTCACAGGTGGCGACGATCGGGATGCTCGACGCCGGAGCCGCCCCGGTCGTCGTGGTGGCCGCAGCATTGATCATCAACATCCGGCTCATCCTCTACTCCGCGACGATGGCCCGCCATTGGCGCGGCATACCGTGGTGGTGGCGGTTCGTGGCCGCCTATCTACTTATCGATCCGTCGTTTGCGGTCGGGCTCGAGGGCTACGGGCGGCTGGTCGACCGAGGTCGGGCGCACGCTCACTACCTCGGCGGCGCGGTCCTGCTCTGGGCGTCCTGGCTCGCCGCCATCGGCGTCGGCGCGACGGTCGGCGTGGGCCTGCCGGCGTGGCTCCACCTCGAGTTCGTGATCCCCCTCTTCCTCGTCGGTGAGGCGGTCCCCAAGCTTGCCAATCCGGCACTGCGTCGAGCGATCTTCGCCGCGGCCGGCGTTGCGCTCCTTGCACTTTCGGCGCCGCTGCACCTTGGCACGGCGCTGGCGATCGCCGCGGGCATCACCGCCGGTCTCACCGCACGACCAGATGCGTCGGCGCAGTCCACCCACCCGCTTCAACGAACCACGGAGGCACGGCGATGAACGCCTGGATCGTCATCTTGGCCGCAGGTTTCGGCAGCTACCTGTTCCGACTGAGCGCGGTCGTGCTCCTCGACCGGATCACGATGCCGGCATACCTCGAACGAGCCTCGGGGCTCGTCGCCCCGGCGGCGTTTGCCGCGCTGGCTGCCGCCGGGGTCGCGACAGCCTGCACGGGCCTGGGGGCCACCCAGGCCGCGGCGCCGCTGGCTGCGGTCGCCGCAGCCGTCATCGCCGTCCTGCGCACGGGCTCCTCCTATGCCGCAATCCTCGTCGGCATGCCGACCTTGTGGATCACGGCCAGCCTGCTATCGAGCTGAAGTACCTACGACATCGACCTCAACGGCATCCTCGGGCTGGACCCCGGGGGCACTGGCAATCAAACGTGATGCAGTTCCACCTCGGCCGCTTGGGCGCGGCCGAACGGTTCCTGGCCCAGGCCGAGCGCGCCCTCGACCACACAGGCGGACAGGGGGAGCTGCAGGCGCCCACCCATGCGGGGATGGTGGCCGAGTTGCCGGCCGCGATCGCCCTGCTCCGCGCCGAGCTTGCGGGGGCTCGGGGCGATCCGGAAGGGATGGCGGGGTACGCACGATCCGCCCTGGCTCTGATGGCCGAGGACGAGCACGGGCCTCGCTTCTGGGCGCGATGGCTGTCCGGGGCCGGTGCGGATTGGATGCGGGGGCGGCTGGCGGATGCCGAGCCGGGAGCCGCGGCGATGCTGGCCGAAGGCAGGGCAGCACCCGGCCAGTATCCCTTGATCACGTCCTGCTTCCCGCTTGCGTCGGTGCAGCAGGAACGAGGCAAGCTGGGTGCGGCGCTCCGGACCTACCGGCAGAGTCTGCGCCGTGCCACCGAGCCCGGCCAACTCTCCCCGTTCCATGCGGCTGAGGCGCACTTGGGGATCGCTCAGGTGCTCTATGAGCGCGACCAGCTCGAGGCCGCCCTCCAGCACGTCACCGAGAGCATCGAGCTTGGGCGGCAGGTCATCTGGTTCTTCGAGCCGGGTCGCCGGCTGGTCAGGTTGGCTTGGACTCGTCAGGCCATGGGGGACGAGGATGCCGCCCTCGAGGCCATGGACGAAGCCTGCCGGTTTCAGCAGACCCCAGAGGTCAACAGCCGGTGGAACCCCGCCCCGTGCGAACGCGCGCGGCTGCTGCTGGTCCAAGGACGAGCTGAGGAGGCGGCGCGGTGGACCGAGGAACGCGGGCTGACCGAGGACGACGTGGTTTCCTATCCGCGGGAGCCAGATCATCTCGTGCTGGCCCGGGTGCTGATCGGGCGGCGCGATCTTGCCCGTGCGCTGCGGCTCCTCAACTGCCTCGACGAGCTTGCCGGATCGCAGGGCCGAACGGAGAGCCTCGTTCAGATCCGGGCGCTGCGGTGCCTTGCGCTGCAGTCGGCTGGGGATCGCCAGGGCGCCCTTGCCCTGCTGACCGACGCCCTCTCGCTTGCCCGGCCGCGCCTTACTGCAAGCGTTCACCCGCGAGGGGTTCGACTTCAGACGTCACCCCATCAGCCTGCTGAGCAACGGTGACCTTGGCTGGGTCCAGATCACCAGCTTCGTCGTCAACGGCCTACTGATCGTCGCCTCGGCGGTCGGGATCCGGCGGGCCCTGCATCCCGGGCGGGGCGGGACCTGGGGGCCGCTGCTGATCGGCATCGTCGGAGCCGGGACGATCGCGCGCCGTGCTGCCGCCCGCAAGCAGCGAGGCTGGATGGTGTATTCGACGACGACCGGTGTGGTCTTCCTCGCCTCCTGGTTCGCGGTCTTCGCCTGGCCCGACAACGATGCGGTCAACGTCGCCTTCGCGGTCGCAGTCGTGCACGGCCTGGCCTGGTTCTCACTGGCGGCGGCACGGCTGTCGACGGAGCGTGACTACTGACCTCCTGTCGACGGCTGAAACCGACCAGGCGCGCCGCGGCAGGTTGCCGGTGCTGGTGATGGTCACCGCCCCCCGAACCACGCCCGCCGACGGGAGCTGATCGCTGCCGTCGGCGGGCCTCGCCCCGCTTCGGTAGGCTGTCAGGCGGCCCGGCCGCTCACCTTCTGGCGGACCGGCTCCGGGGCGGGTGCCTCGAGCCGCGGACCGGGCAGCCAGTGCAGCCACCTGGGCAGGTGCCAGCAGCGCTCCCCGAGGATGGCCATGGCGGCGGGGACCAGCACCCCGCGGACGATGGTGGCGTCGAGCAGAACGGCCACGGCCATGCCGATGCCGAACATCTTGAAGGAAACCAGGGAGAGAGTGGCGAAGATCGAGAAGACGGCCACCATGATCAGCGCGGCGCTGGTGACCACGCCGGCGCTCGCGCTGATGCCGCCGACGATCGCATCGCGGGTGCTCGCGCCGCCGGCCCGCAGCTCGCGGATGCGGCTGAGGATGAAGACGTGATAGTCCATGCTCAGCCCGAACAGCAGCACGAACATGAACAGCGGCAGCCACGAGATGATCGCGCCGTAGGAGTGGAAGCCGAGCGGGCCCTCCAGGTGGCCGTCCTGGAAGATCAGCTTGATGACGCCGTAGGCCGCGCCGACCGATAGCAGGTTCAGCACGATCGACATTAGCGGGATCGTCAGCGACCGGAACGCCACCACCAGCAGCAGGAACGCCATCGCGAGCACGAACCCGAAGACGATGGGCGCCCGCGTGTGCAGGGCCGCGGCGAAGTCGCGGTTGTCGGCGGTGCGCCCGGTGACCGCATAGGAGATCCCGTCGACCCTGCCGAGGGTCGCGGGGAGGGCGCGCTCGCGGAGGGTCTGCAGCGCCTGGTTGGAGGCGTGGTCGCCGCCGCTGCCGGCCAGGGGCACCGAGACGATCAGGACGCGGCCGGACGCGGCCGCCACCGCGGTGATCGGCTCGCGCAGGGCGCCGCCGCTGCCGGCGGCGCGGGCCCGGAGCGCGTCCACGGCCTGGCGGACCTCGGGACGGTCGAGGCGGTCGCCGGTGATGACCACCTTGGCCGGGTCCGGGCCGCCGGGGAAGGCCTGCTCGATGTGGCGCAGGCTCTGGATGACCGGGGTGCCGGCCGGCAGGTCGTCGAGTCCGGGGTTGCCGGTCCGCATCCCGAGGGCCGGTGCGGCCAGCGCGAGCAGCGCGATGGCGGCGCCGCCGCCGAGCAGGGCGGGGTGGCGTACCACGCGGCGCACCAGCGCGTCCCACAGCCGCGAGCGGTTCGCGGCCGTGCGTCGCCGGCCGATCAGCGGGAGCCGGCCGCGGTCCACGCGGTGGCCGAGCCAGGCGAGCAGGGCCGGGAGCACAGTGACCGACCCGAGCACGGCGATGCCGACCACGCCGATCGCGCCGATCGCCATGCCGGTGAAGATGTCGATGCCGGTCAGGAACAGTCCCGCCAGGGAGATCATGACGGTCAGTCCGGAGACGACCACGGCCTGGCCGGAGGTTGCCGCGGCTGCGCGCAGTGCGTCGGCGAAGCTCCGCCCCGCCATCCGTTCCTCGCGCTCCCGGCGCAGGTAGAACAGGGAGTAGTCGATGCCGACCGCCATGCCGACGAGCAGGATAAGCGAGGACACGGTGTCGTCGATCGGCAGCCAGTGGCTTGGGACGGCCAGCAACGCGATCGTGGCGATCACCGAGGTGCTGGCCAGCAGCAGCGGGATGCCGGCCGCCACCAGTGCACCGAAGACCAGCAACAGGATGACCAGCGTGACCGGGACCGAGGAGACCTCGGCCCGGCGGAAGTCGCGGCCGACGACGTCGTCGATCGCCTCGCCGACACTCACGTCGCCAGCCTCTTCGATCCGCAGGCTGGGATGGCGGGCCTGCACGGCGGTGACGGCTTGCTGCGCCCGCGCGACCGCATCGGCCCGCGCGTCGCCGGGCGCCTGGAAGGTGATCAGCGCGGAGCGGCCGTCGGCCGACAACCGTGCGGCGCCGTCCCTGTCCAGCGGGGAGCGGACTTCCCGCACGCTGCCAGGCGGCAGCGCACGCAGCGCCGCCACGACCTCCCGCACGGCCTGACTTGCCTCGGGTTGGGCGGCGAAGGCACCTGTCCCGGCGCGGGTCTGGACGAGCACGTTCTCCTGCGGGCTCTTGACGTCGGCGTCGCGGAGCACGCGTTGGGCGCGGCCGGACTCGCCCGGGTCGAAGCTCGGCACCTCGCCGCTGCCGAGCAGCTGTCCGAAGATGACCGCGGCGGCGACCAGCGCGAGCCAGCCGAGTATGGCGGTCCTCTTGTGGCGGGCGCTCCAGCCCGCGATGCGTTGCACGATCGGCGGCCGGGTACGGGCAGGCGAAGCAGACGGGTCCTGCATGGTGGACTCCTTGTGGTCGGGCCGGGCTAGATGGCGGAGCCGGACTAGCCGAGTGGCCCTGGGTTGGCGAGCATCTGCTTGGCGGCCGCGAGTGGATCGGTGGGCGGGCCGAGCAGGGCGCGGGCGATGCGCCCGTGCACGTGGGCGGTGATGACGGCGAGGTAGTTGCAGAGCAGCAGCAGGCCGAGGGAGACGGCCGCGGCGACGAGCGCGGCGGGCAGGTCGCCGACCCACAGGCCGACCGCGCCGTGCCCGTGGGGGCCGTTGGGGAAGTAGCCGAACGACAAGCCGTGGGCGGTCTGTCCGTTGTCGAACGTCTGCGGGATCGACCAGTACCACAGCGGTACGGTGATCCCCGCGAGGAACCCGAGCCACAGGGCGAGCACGACCGCGTCCAGCACCAGCAGCGGGACGTACATGCCGACCAGGTACGCCACGTCGCGGCGGGTGGCGCGGTCCTGCCAGCGCGTCTTGACCTGCTCGAGGACGCCGGGGCCGGTGACCTTCCGGTAGGCGCGCGGGACCGGCTCGGGCGCGATCATCCGCAGCCGCCCCCGCTCGACCTCGGCGCAGCCGCGGACGAGGACGGCGGCGGCGGCCAGCAGCGGGATGCCAATCCACAGGATGCTGAGGGACGCCGCGGTGACCAGGACGGTGACCGCCACGACGAACAGGCCGGTGCCGACCAGCAGGTAGCTGGCAAGGTAGGCGACAGCCGTCCAGGGCTCTGCCGACAGCAGCAGCCGCAGCGGGTCGCGGCGCGGACGCAGCCGGGAGGCCGTGACGGTGCTCATCCGACGTCCTTCAGCAGCTGCTCGACCGCGGCGAGACGTGCGGTGAGCGTTGCCAGCTCTTCTTGCAGCCGCTCCTGGTTGGCGACCGCCTGCTCGGCGAGCTTGCGGTAGCCGGCCATCGCGACCGCGTCGGCGCGGTGGCGCTGGAGCGAGAAGTAGGCGACCACGGTGGCGCTGATGCCCCCGATGACGATGAGGACGATGCCAATGGCGATGATGCCGCCGGTCATGTCGTGCTCTCCTCCGGTTGGTCGTGTGGTTGAAGGTCTGGTTCGTCGTCGGCGCGCACGGCCGCGACGACCGTCTCCACGGTCAGGCGGAGGTCGAACGGGGTGAGCTCGAAGTACTTCATCGCCCGGCCCTCGGCCGACAGCTCGAGGTGGCCGACGATCAACCCCGCCTTCTCCAGTCGATCGAGGTGCATGTAGAGCAGCGGCCGGGACAGCCCGAGTCGGCGGGCCAGCTCGCTCACATGGACGCGGCCGGCCGCGAGCTCGGCGATGATCCGCAGCCGCTGGGGATGGCCGACGGCGGCGAGCACGGCGAGCAGCTCCTCGCTCTTCAAGAACCACCCTCCGATCCTCTGACCTACATCTGTCAGTTAGTTCTTACAGGAGGAGGATAGGACTGTCAAGTGTCTGCTCTCCGGACGATTTCGAATTGGGGTCGAAGCCCCGGCGAACCGGCGGGTGACGGTGCCGTTCGATAAGCTCGCTGTGCTCGCCTGAACTGCCACAGTGGGCGCGGCTCAGCCCATCCCGCGCTGGTCGCCACGATTATGGCCCAATTCCTATTCCCCCCATACGGGCGATAACAGAGCTTCTGATGGGATTTGCGATGACTGGGTCGAGTATGCGTCAATCATCGTCCTGATCCCACCACAGGCCCACCACGGGACCGATCACAGCGCCGGCCTGGCGCGGTCCAGGATCGCCTGCGAGCACTCGCGGCAGATCACAGTGATCGCCCGTCGAGGAGGCATACCCCGATGAGACGATTCGTCATGCTGGCTGCGGCGGCATTGGCACTGACCGCCTGTGGCGGCGCGGCTGACACCGGGTCCGCGGCCCCCGAGGCCACGGCGACGACCGCTGCCGCAACGACAACCACGACCACCGCCGTCAACGTCGCCGCCGACAAGGCCAAGGCGCGCGCCCTTGTGTTCGCGCCCTCCGACCTGCCCGCCGGGTGGAAGGCCACACCGCACAAGGCCGACCCCACCGACAAGAAGTTCGAGGACCAATTGGCCGCCTGCCTGGGCAGGCCCAGCCCCTCCACCTACCTCACGGCGCGAGCCAACAGCCCGGACTTCGCCAGCGGCGACGCCGAGGTCAGCTCAGACGCGCTCCTGGTCAGGACCATTGCGGATTTCAACGCGGACGCCGATGCCGCCCAGGGTCCCAAGTTCATCCCGTGTGTCAAGCGTGGCCTGACCAGCGCCCTGCGGCAGCTGGCGGGAGCATCGCTGCAGTCGGTCGCCGTCGCGCCCCGCCCAGTCGACAGTGACGCCCAGTTCTCGGCGGGGTTCCGCGCGACCGTCAAGCTGGTGGTGCAGGGCCAGCCCGTGACCGTCTACCAGGACGGCGTCATGCTCGGCAAGGAGCGGATCGAGCTGACGGCGAGCTTCTCCGACGTGCAGCAACCTCCCGACCCCGCCCTCGAGAAGGCGCTCGTGGCCAAGCTCGCCGCCAAGCTGGACCAGGCCTGACGGAACCTGACAGCGAGCCGCACTGCCGCACCTGATGGTCAGCGCCCTTGACGGCCTCCACCCGGTGGCCTGAACGCCCCGGATGGCCCGCCCGCCAGGTGCGGCAGTGCTCTACAGGCTGCCGGCGACCGGGTTTCGACGCGCCCCGGTGGCCTTCGGGTCGGCCTGGGGGCCGCGTCGCGCCTTGGAAGCGCCGCGCACTCCGGTCTCCCTCGAGACGAAGTCCCGCACACCCAACGATGCGAGGAACTTCGGAGCGTGCCGCGCCTTCGTCCCCTGCTCGAAGCCATAGGCCAGCTTGATGAGCGTCGGCTCGGCCCACTGCCCCCCGATGAAGTTGATGCCGACCGGCAGCTCCTCGAACACGAACCCCGCCGGCACCGTGACGTTCGGAAAACCGGCCACCGCGGCCGGCGTCGAGCTGGCGGTCAGGAAGTGGTCGCCGTTGACCAGGTCGGTCGTCCAGGACGGGCTCCCTGTCAGGCTCACGATCGCGTCCAGCTCGAACCTGCTCAGAACCCCGTTGATGCCGTCCTGCATGAGCTGCTTGGAGGTTTGCAGCGCCTGCTTGTACCCAGGGTCGTCCAGGCCGCCGCTCTGCTCGGCCAGCAGGAAGATCTCCTGACCGAACCAGCGCATCTCCTGATCGGCGTGGGCGTCGTCGAAGGCGATCAGGTCGGCCAGGGTGCGCATCGAGGTGTTGCTGAGCTCCGACAGATAGCTGGCGATGTCGGCCTTGAACTCGAACAGCAGCACCGTGAACTCGGGGCCGAACACGTCGTTGACGTTGGGGATGTCGGCCGGGTCGACGATGGTGGCTCCGAGCCGGCTCAGCTCACCGATGGCGGCCTCGGCGACCGCGTCGCCCTCCGGGCTGAAGCCGAACACCCCGTCCCGCCACACCCCGATGCGGGCCCCGCGCAGGCCGTTGGGGTCGAGGAACTGGCGATAGTCCTTGAAGGAATGACCCTGGCTGGCCGCCGTGGCGGGGTCCCGCGGGTCCACGCCCGTCATGGCGCCCAGCACTGCCGCGGCGTCGGCCACGGTGCGGCAGATGGGGCCGGTGACGTCCTGGCTGTGGGCGATGGGAATGACGCCCGACCGGCTGGTGAGGCCGAGCGTCGGCTTGATGCCCACCACGCCGTTGGTCGACGAAGGGCAGACGATCGAACCGTCGGTCTCCGTGCCAAGGGTCCCGGCGGCCAGGTTGGCGGCCACCGCCGCTCCAGACCCGGAGCTGGAGCCGCAGGGGTTGTGATCCAGGACATAGGGGTTCAGGCACTGGCCGGCGCGACCGGACCAGCCGCTGGACGATTGCACCGAGCGAAAGTTCGCCCACTCCGAGAGGTTCGCCTTGCCCAGGATGACCGCTCCAGCGTCGCGCAGCCCCTTCACCACGAAGGCGTCGCGGGGCACCCGAGACCCGAGCAGCGCCAGGGAGCCCGCCGTGGTCTCCATCTGGTCGTCGGTGGCGTAGTTGTCCTTGACGAGGATGGGGATGCCGTGCAGCGGCCCTCTGGAGCCCTGGCGGCGTCGCTCCCGGTCGAGCCGGTCGGCGATCGCCAGCGCATCGGGGTTGACCTCGACCACCGAGTTGAGCTGCACTCCCGCAAGATCGACCTGCCTGATGCGCTGGATGTAGGCCTCCACCAGGTGGCGGGACGTCAGCGTCCCCGCCTCCATCGCCGCCTGCAGCTGGGCGATGGTCGCCTCCTCCCACTTGAAGGACGGCACGCCAGCGGCCGCGGTGCCTCCAGCCGCCGCCATCGCGGGGTCCCCGCCCGCCAGCGCCGTCAGCGCCGGACCTCCAGCAGCCAGCGCGCTGGCCGTCGTGGTATAGCGGAGGAAGCGTCTGCGACTGAGCCCTCGGTCACTCTCGCGGTCCGGCGTGCGGTCCATCTGCCCTCCTTGGGACGAGATGTGACGATGATGCATCACATCTAAAAACGTGCGGAAAGGCAAGAGACCAAGCGGGATCACGCCGAATCGCTTCGAGCGGCGGCAACCCTCGGATGTGACCGCGGGCAGCGGATGCGGGCTCAGCGCAGCAGCGCTGCCGCGGCGCTGGCCAGCCGGTCGCTGGAGCTGACGACGGTCCCACCGGAGCTGACCGGTCGAGGTGGGTTGGGACCCCAGGTCGCCTCCGGGCCGAACAGTAGGAAGAAGTCGTAGTCCAGGCCACCCAGGTCCACGCCGAACCGGTCCAGGAACGACTCGCCGATGACCCCCGCGGTGTCCCACAGGTGCGTGACCCGCGGGTCGACCAGGCCGGCCCCGTCGATCTCGGCGCGGGTGTCGGTGCCCCACCGGTGCACCCAGACCACGTAGACCCGCAGCTCGGCGTCCGGATACCGCCCCAGGACGTTATGGGCCACCCAACTGGCGCCCGCCAGGCACTCCCCTCAGGTCGGCGCCAACGCAAGCACCAGCCGCGGGCGGCCCTGGTCGGCGTTGAACCGGGCTCGGAGCTGGCCGACGTCACGCAGATCCGTCACCGCCAGGCCGGCCGGGCGCCTCGCGCCCGGCGCCAACGTCACCGTCGCCTGGCTCTTCCCAGACGGTCCCGCCGAGGGGGCCGACCAGCTCACCCACACCGCCAGCACCGCGAACGCCGCCAGACAGGCGGCCACGAACCCCAGCCGCGCCCGCCGGCTCACCGGGGGACCCCTCGGGGCTGTGGGCTCGGTGACCGATCCCTCACCCGGAGCCCCTCCTGAACCGGAATCGCCTGCCTGCGTACTTCTTGTGCACCGCCTGCTTGGTGACGCCCAGCCGGGTCGCGATCGCCTCCCACGACCAGCCGTTGGCCCGGGCGTTCTCGACGTTGAGGGCCTCCAGCAGCTCGACCAGGCCGCGCAGGGCGGCCACCGCCGCCAGGGCGACCTCCGGGTCCTCGCTACCGGTGGCCGCCGCCACGGCCGTCACCTCGCTCTGCATCGTCTCGCTCATGGAGTCAACCTACATTGACCCCGGTCGAGAGTCAATGCTGGTTGACCCAGCTCACCACCGAGCCTGAACGTGCTGGTGGCGCCCGGCTTCCTCGAAGCTGACCGGCAGGTCGATTGAGGTGCCGAACCGCGCTCGCCGCGAGATTCCGCTCCTCACGGAGGCCTTATCGCAAACCAGCGACGCTCGGTGTGGCGACGCCCCGTCAGGAGGCCATGAAGGCGGAGCGCCGCGCGTGAGAGGAGGCAAAGGTTCGCTGGCTCAAGGCACTCATCGTGGGCGTGCTGGTCATGGCCGCCCTGGTCCTACCGGGGAGCTTGACAGCCCACCGTCGGGCTCACCGGCCACTGGCTGCCGGCCAGACGCTCCAGGAGCGACGCACCTCGCGCGGGGCGGATTCGACCGGCCGACCGGGCCCGGCCAGGAAGCCGCCGGCTCCCGCCCCATCACACGTGGTGCTGATCGTCGAGGAGAACCACGACTTCGGCCAGATCATCGGGTCCCGCTCGGCCCCGTTCATCAACCACCTGGCCGCCGATGGAACGGTGCTCACCCAATACGACGCGATCACCCACCCTTCGCTGCCGAACTACATCGCGCTCATCGCTGGCAGCACCCTTGGGATCCATCGCGACTGCCAGACCTGCCAATTCCACGGGACGAATCTCATCGACCAGCTCCAGGCTGCCAGGATCTCTTGGAAGGCCTACTACCAGGGCCTTCCCGCACCGGGTTCGTCGGTGACGAGTGCCGGCGCCTACACCAAGAGCGTCGACCCCTTTCTGCACTTCAGCGACATCAGCACCGCGCCGGCCCGAGCCCGGCGGGTGGTGCCGCTGTCGCAGCTCCGCGCCGACCTGCTTCACAACCGCCTGCCCAGGTTCGTGGTCATCTCCCCCGACCTGCGGCACGACATGCACAGCGGGACAGTGGCGGGCGGCGATGGTTTCCTCCGCCACCTGTACCTCGAGCTGAGCGCCGCACCGGCGTTGCGCGACAACCTCCGCCTGGTCGTCACCTTCGACGAGGGCAGGAAGAACCCCGGCGTCGCCCCGGGACAGGACGGCGGCCGGGTGGCGACCATAGTCGTCGGCTCCGGCGTGCGGGCGGGTCTGCGGGACGCCACCCCCTACAACCACTATGCGTTGCTGCACTCCATCGAGCAGTTGTTCGGCCTGCCCGCGCTGCGTCGTGCGGCTGACCCGGGCATCGCCACCATTCCGGCTGTGACCGGATCCCAGCCGTGATGGAGGTCCAACCTCACCGCCAACCTGCCTATCTTCGAGACCGAGCTGGCCAGCCTGGCTGGCCGCCCTCCACCTGCCGGTAGTAGTCGCGCCAGATCAGCCGGTACAGGGGTACCCACCGCGGGATGGAGCGGAGTCCGGGGATGAACGGGACCAGGATCAGCGCCGCCGTGAGCACGAGCATGATTCCCCACACCAGCGCGTCGGCGTTGCCGGAGGTGGAGAATGGCGAGATCTGGTACCAGAAGGTGTAGAGCCACAGCCACGGCTGCCCCGGCCAGTTGCCGGTCTCGTTCATCATGCCCCACTGCTCGCCGAGCAGGTGCTTGGCTGCCGCCTGGTCCTCGAAGTAGCTCCCCGCCGAGATGAACAGGATCGGCTTGGTGTAGTCGGTCTGGTAGAACTGCTTGGTGGCCAGCAGGGCGCCGTCCAAGCCGCCTGCCCGTGCCTGGATCAGCAGGCCCGAGAGCATGGTCGGGACCGGGCCGTAGTCGCCAGGCGGGAGCACCGGCCGGCCGCCCCGGAAGGTCACCTGGTCCAGAGCCTTGGTGTACGCATCGGTCCACGCGGTCTGCTGGGACGGCGACGCGGATTCGTACCGGATCAGCGCCCGCGCCAGCGGGGGGTCGTTGGGCGCCTGCACGGACAGCGGGCCCACGACCAACTGCCTGGCCGTGTCGATCGGCAGGCGGACCCCCGGGATGCACTGCAGGCAGATCGGGCCGATCTTCTGGGCGGCATCCGGGGTGTGGGTGTAGGGCGGCCCGTAGTTGGCCACCTCGCTGGAGCGGTCGAGCTCGCTGACCGCCGTGGCCAGGAAGTCCTTGGGATCGGCGTTGGCCCACCGGGCGATCGTGACGGGCGGGTCGTCGGGCGAGGAGAACACCACCGCCAGCGCCACCGTCAGCAACGACACCACGACCAGGGCGACGACGAATTCCTTCACCAGGTCATAGCGCCGGTACCCGCCGGTCCAGGCCTCCGATCCAGGTGTCCGGACACGGGATGCCCTGGTTACCGTTGCGCTCATCGCGCATCCCCCTCGTGCGTGAGGCCCTGGGGATCGCTGGGCGCCACATCCGCCGCGCCGGCGACCACCGGCCCCCCCGAGGGGAAGGGTGGGACCACACCATGCTTTCGAACCAGCAGCACATGGACCACGACCAGGGCGCCGAGGACCACCGGCAGCAGGAGGATGTGCCACATGAACATCTGGCCGAAGTTCAGCACGTTGAAGAACGCCCCAACCCCGGCTGCGTTGAGCCCGTCCTTGCCCTCGGACGCGATCCATTGCGACGCGAAGTTCTGCTGCGACAGATAGCCGGTGAAGGCCGCCCCGATTGACGCCACGAACGCAATCGCGCCGGTGACCCAGGTCATCTGGCGCCTGCCGCGCCAAGCCGCCATCCAGAACTTGCCCCACAGGTGCACGACCATGAAGAAGAAGAACAACTCCGTGCTCCACAGGTGGAGGCTGTTGACGAACAACCCGACCTTGGAGGTGTGCCACCAGGTCGGGCCTTCCAGCCCAAGCCACAGGCCCGAGGCCAGGATCACCACGAAGGCCGCGATCGTGAGAACCCCGAACACATAGATCCACGAGGACACATAGACCGGTTGCCGGTCGGGCAGGAGCTGCTCAGGAGGGAAGGCCCGGACGGCAGCGCCCCGCACGCGCTCGGTCCACATCCCCTTCTCTGTCTCGGCGCTCATCGCCGCCTCCTCCCCGGGAAGGGCAGGAAGAGGGCGAGGATGAAGACCGCGATCATGAGGGCGATGACCACGAGGTTCGCGATCGAGATCAGAAACCATCCCCAGTGGATGGTGCGGGCGGGATGATCGAGGTTCACCAGTGCCCCGATTACCAGCGCCCCACCGCGCTCCGTCACGATGCCGCCTCCCTTCACCCGTTGGGAACACGCAGCCTGGCAAGCTGGCGGACGGGGACCCCCCAGCATGGTGATGGTCCTTTCATGAGAGGACGGTGACAGCCGGTTGCCGAGACCCTTCGGCGACCGATCAGCAACCCGAGCGAGATAGATCGGGAACTCTGCCGAGATCTGCCTGATCGGCATTCGTGACCGGCTCGGTCGAGACTGCGGGTAGTCGCCCCCTCGTGGGCGACACGACCGAGGGGATCGCCATGCGGTCAAGCCGCCCGCTCGTCACCACCATCCTGCTCGCCTGCCTCGCGCTCGCCGGCTGTAGCTCCCGCGGCGCGTCCACGACCTCCGCGTCGCCCGCGGCACCCACAGCGGTCCCGACCATCACCAGCGCGCCGCCTCCGAACGCTCCCACGACCCAGGAGGCTCCTGCGAGCACGAAGGCGCCTACCGCGCCGAAGGCTCCGGCCTGCGCCGAGACGCGGGGTTGGACCACCGGTCCCGAGCGCCGCGCGGCGTCCACCATCGCGCCGTTGTACCTGGTCCGGGTCGGGCAGCACGAGTGCTATGACCGGGTGGTGTTCAGCATCAACGACGCCGCGGCCGCCGGCTACTCCGTCCGGTACACGGAGGTGGTCAGTGAGGACGGCTCAGGCACCGCCCGCCCAGTGGCCGGGGCGGCCGCCCTCGAGGTCATCGTCCACGCCCCCGCGCAGGGCCTCGACAGCCAGGGCCACCAGCCGGGGAGGACCCTCGCCCAGCCGGGCCAGGACTTCTACACGGCTTCGCAGCTGGCCGGCTGGCGCAGCCTGCGGCAGGTCCGCTATGCCGGCTCCTTCGAAGGCCAGACCACCATCGCGGTAGGGGTGCGCGAGCGGGTTCCGTTCCGCGTGTTCACCCTGCCGGACACCCAGAACCAGATCATGCGCGTCGTGGTGGACATCGCTCACTGACCGGCGGCGCAGCCTAGGACCCTTGCTGGGCGCTCTTCTTGAACTCCTCGATGCCCGCCTGCACGTCGTCGATGTTCATTACCGGTGAAAGGTCGATCTTGGCTTTTAGTGGCATGAAGATGGGCTCGGCGATGGTCGGGATCTGAGCCGGCTCTCGCAGGTCAAAGATGATGTACGCAGTTCGCAGCCCGTCCTGGGCGGTGAAGTAGGCTGCCTCCGGGCTGAGCTGCTCCATCGCCGATTGGAGGGTCGTCTGCATGGTCCCGTTCCGGATGGCCTCGCTCGCGGCCTCGGTGTCCATCTGGATCTTCATGAGAGTCCGCATCGGAATCCCCCCTATGCGTGGCTATGGCCGGAGCGTCCTGTAGGCCCCGACTGGACCACGCAGCCGTCGCGGAAGCTTCGAGTGTCCCCCCGGGCGTCCGCTCGATCAAGGCTCCGGACGCGGCGCGGGGAGGGCTTGGCCGTTGTCGGCTCGGAGGATGTCGTTCACCCTTGGTTGCAGCAGGCTCGACGCCAGGTTGCAGTGCGCGCGCCGGCCTGTGGGATGTCGGGGGCGTTCACCGGACCAGAGGAGGCGAGGGCGCCGATGTCCACGAGCGAGACGCTCGCATTCAACCCGTTCCTGCCCGAGGTCCACGAGGACCCCTACCCGCTGTATCACCGGCTGCGCGCCGAGGACCCGGTCCACCGCAGCGCCCTCGGCATGTGGGTCCTCACCCGCCACGCCGACGTGCTGGCGGTGCTGCGCGATCCGCGCATGAGCCGGGACCCGCGCCGCTCCGAGCGGATCGAGCTGCTGCGGTCGTCGGCCGAGGTCGACGAGCTGCTCACCTCCGAGGAGGCCGCCCCGTCGATGCTGTTCGTGGACCCGCCCGACCACACGCGGCTGAGGGTGCTGGTCAACAAGGCGTTCACGCCCGCGGCGGTGGAGCGGCTGCGCCCGCGGGTCGAGGCGATCGTCGCCGGGCTGCTCGACCGGGTCGCCGGCGCGGGCGCGATGGACGTCGTCGAGGACCTGGCCTACCCGTTACCGGTCACGGTCATCTGCGAGCTGTTCGGCGTCCCCGAGGCCGACCGGGATCGGTTCCGGGCCTGGTCGCGCCAGCTCGTCCTCCTGCTCGACCCGCTGGTGGCGGCCGACGCGCTGGAGCGGGCGCTGCAGGCGCGGCTCGCGCTGCGCGGCTACCTGCGCGGGCTGGTCGCCGAGCGGCGTGCCCACCCCAGCGGCGACCTGCTCACCGCGCTCATCGTCGCCGAGGACCACGGCCACAAGCTCAGCGAGGCCGAGCTTGTGTCGATGTGCGTGCTGTTGCTGGTGGCCGGCCACGAGACGACCGTCAACCTCATCGCCAACGGCACGGTCGCGCTGCTCCGCCACCCCGAGGCATGGGCCCAGCTCCAGGCCGATCCCTCGCTCCTCGGGAGCGCGGTCGAGGAGCTGCTCCGCTACGACAGCCCGGTGCAGTTCACCAGCAGGCACGCGCTCGCCGACCTGGACATCGGTGGCCGCCGCGTCCGCGCCGGCGAGACAGTCGTCGCGGTGCTCGGCGCGGCCAACCGCGACCCCGCCCAGTTCCCCGACCCCGACCGGCTCGACCTCGCCCGCAAGCCGAACCGCCATGTCGCCTTCGGTGGCGGCATCCACTTCTGCCTGGGAGCGCCGCTGGCCCGAACGGAGGCCCGCATCGCGATCTCCGCGCTGCTGGCGCGCCTGCCCGGCCTCGAGCTGGGCCCGCGGCCGCCGGTCCGTCGTGACACCGTCACCCTCCGGGGCCTGGCGAGCCTGCCCGCCAAGTTCCCGCCCTGACCACCTGCCCGAGGACGCCAGGCACGCACTGCGCGCCCGCCTCGAAAGGCGGTCCGCCTCTACCAGACGCCGACCGGGCTCGACCTCCCAGGTGTGAGCCTGCTCGCCGCCGGACGCCGCCCGTAGCGACGACCAAGGACCGTGACGAAGCGCGTACCCACGCCTACTGCCTCCGCCCCATAAAATCCAGGAGCCGGTCAGTCAAAGGTCGCGTAGACTACCGCGATGACCGATCGTGCACCCTCTCAGGAGCATCTCGCCGAGCTATATGATGCGTTCAATCCGTGGGGCCCGAGCGACGACTTCTATCAGAAATTGGTGATGTCCGCGGAGGCTGTGCTCGACGTTGGTTGCGGGACGGGCGCGCTGCTGCATAGTGCCCGGGAGGCCGGTCATACAGGGCGACTGTGCGGACTCGACCCCGATGAGGCCATGCTTTCCCGGGCGCGTAGGCGGTCGGACATCGAGTGGGTCCTGAGCGACGCGGCCTCGGCCAATTGGGATCGAGAGTTCGACCTGGTCGTCATGGCCAGTCACGCCTTCCAGGTGTTCGTCGAGGATGACGACCTACGGGCCTCGCTCGCCGCGATCCGATCGGCTCTCATCGACGGCGGCCGCTTCGCATTCGAGACCCGGAACCCGTTGGTACGGGCGTGGGAGCAGTGGACACCGGACAATGCCTTCGAGGTTGTCGACGCCGCCGGTGCCGTGGTGCGGGTCGAGTACGAGGTCGAGACACCGGTAGTGGGGGATGTCGTTTGCTTCAGCGAGACATTCACCAGCCCGGCTTGGAACCGGCCGCACGTGGAGCGGGCCAGTTTGCGGTTTCTTGACTTGAGTTCGCTGTCATCGTTCCTGGCCGATGCCGGCCTGGTGATCGAGGAGCGGTTCGGGGACTGGAGCCGGCAGCCCCTGACCGACACGAGCCCGGAGATCATCACCCTTGCGAGGCGGGGACTCGCCCGTCGTGTCGTTGCCGGCCGGGTGCGGCCTTGAGACGCTACCGGGCGTTGTGATTGGAGGCCACCTAAGGTCACGTGGCGACCGTCGGAGCAGGGGAGCAGGGAGGCGAGCATGCGGGTGACAAGAATTGGTTGGGCAGGCACCCGGACGGACGGCTACAGCGCAATGGTGGACTTCCTCACGGCGGTGCTCGGGCTGACCATGGTGCACCAGCAGCGAGACTTCGCCGTCCTCGAGCTGCCCTCCGGCGACAAGTTCGAGGTGTTCGGCCCCAGCGATGAACATCACCTGCACTTCAGCACCGGCCCGGTGGTCGGCTTTGTGGTCGAGGATCTACCCGCTGCCGTGGCGGAGTTGGAGCAGGGCGGTGTGGAGCTACTCGGCGGACACGTCGACGAGCGTGGTCTGGGATGGCGCCACTTCCGCGCGCCCGACGGCAATGTGTACGAACTCAGCAGCGGTTAGCGAGAGCGAAGCCGCCTCGAGCCGGACGCACTCCATGGCGAGGCGGCCACGGGCCCGCCGTGCGGTTCCTGCATGACGGAGGGCGATCCGCGTCTGTCACCCGTTCTCGGTATACTTCCGCCGCTCTGCCCCCCCACACCCCTGCTGAACGAGATCGCGTGCTCCAGGCCATTCGTCAAAGAAGGAACCACCTGTGCGAACCGTTTCCCCGACCGTACTGCGCCGCGTAGCGGCGACCGTGTTGCTCGCCGGGCTCATCGCCGGGCTCCTCGCCGCCCTCAACGTGCCGTCCGGCGGGTCCACGCCAGCCCCCAGACCCCACCCGGTCACCCCCGAGGTCCACACCCTCCCGCTCGCCGGCGTGGACCCGGCGGCGCTCGCGGAGCTCCGCCGGCAGGACCCTGACGCGCACCCGGCGGTGCTGACGCCGCCCCGCGCGACCGGGACCTTCAAGCTGCTCGGGGTCTCCTGGACGCCCACCGCCAAGGTCCCCGGCATCAAGGTCCAGTTCCGCACGCGCGGCGACAAGGGCTGGTCGTCTTGGAGCGAGCTTGAGCTCGAGGACGTGTTCTCGGCGCCGCGGGGCGCGCTGGACCCACGGGACGACAGCGCTGACACGCGCGCCAGCACAGAGCCGGTCTACAGCGGACCGTCCAGCGGCGTGCAGGTGCGGGTCGACCTGGTGAGCGGCGAGCTGCCCGGCGACCTGCAGGTCAACCTCGTCGACCCCGGCACCTCGGCGGCGGACTCGAGCGTCACCACCCTGGCCGACGCGAGCGCCGGTGCGCAGGTCTGGTCGCCGACCGCCACGCGGCCAGCGATCGTCACCCGCGCGCAGTGGGGGGCTGACGAGTCGCTGCGCACTGGCGACCCGGGATACGGCCAGACGATCAAGGCGGCGTTCGTCCACCACACCGCCGGTGCGTCCGACTACACCAGCGCCGAGGTGCCCGAGATAATCCGGGGAATCTACGCATTCCATACGGAAGTAAACCTCTGGTCGGACATCGGCTACAACTTCCTCGTGGACCGTTTCGGCCGCCAGTTCGAGGGTCGCTGGGGTGGTATGGACCAACCCGTGATCGGCGCCCACACCGGAGGGTTCAACACCGACACCGTCGGGGTGGCGGCCCTGGGCGATTACGAGCTCAACGCGGCGCCCGATGCCGTCGTGGCCGCGTTCGGACGGATCCTCGGCTGGAAGCTGGGCCTGTACGGTCGCGATCCGTACGGCCGCACGACCCTCACCTCGGGCGGGGGCGACAACAGCCGGTACCAGCTCGGCCAGGTCGTGGAGTTCAACGTCGTCTCCGGCCACCGTGATGCCTCCTTCACCCTCTGCCCGGGCCGGTACCTGTACCCGCGGCTGGCCCAGATCCGCTCTGAGGCCGCCACCTACATGGGTCGGCCCGGACCGCTCCGGGCCGTGCGGCCGTCCCGCATCCTCGACACCCGCAGCGGGCTCGGCACGACCGCCGGCCTGGTCCTCTCGGGATCGTCCCGCACCTTCCAGGTCACCGGCCGGGGCGGGGTGCCGGCGTCAGGGGTGGGGACCGTCGTCCTCAACGTCACGGCCATCAAGCCGAACAGGAACGGCTACCTCACGGTCTACCCGTCCGGCAGGGCCCGACCGGCCACGCCCAACCTCAACTACCCCGCTGGGCGGACCACCGACAACCTCGTGCACGTGCCGGTCGGCGAGCTTGGCAAGGTCAGCCTCTACGTATGGAGCGCCGACGTCAACGTCGTGGCCGACGTGCTCGGCTGGACCAGCAACGGCGGTGCCAGCCTCCAGCCCGGCGAGGGCCTCATGCACCCCACCGCGCCAGTGCGCGTCCTCGACACCCGCAAGACCAGCGCCCTTGGGCCAGGCGTCGCGCGCTCGTTCAAGGTCACCGGGAAGGGCGGGTCGGCGGGGGTGCCGGCGACCGGGGCGGGAGCCGTCGTCCTGAACCTCTTCGTGCTCCGCCCGACGACGGCGGGCTATCTGACCGTCTACCCAGGCGGGCAATCGAGGCCGGCGACCTGGAACCTCAACTTCCGGGCCGGCGAGACCCGGGCCAACCGCGTGATCGTGCCCGTCGGCGCCGACGGCACCGTCACGGTCTACAACCGCACTGGCTCGTCCCATGTCATTGTCGACGTCAACGGCTGGTACACCAGCCCGCTCTCGGCCGCTGGCGGCGCCAAGCTGATCGGCATCACCCCCTTCCGCCTGGAGGACACGCGCAAATCCAGCCTCGGAGCCCTGGGGGCCAAGGAGACGCGGACCTACCAGGTGGCCGGGAAGGCCGGGCTCCCGGCCACCGACGCCCTGAACGCCCCGACGGCCGTCGTCCTCAATGTCACCGCCATCCACACGACGACGACAACGGGTTCCCTGGTCGTCTTCCCGGCCGGCGCGACGCAGCCCACGGCGGCTGACCTCAGCTTCTCCGGCAACCAGGTCGTCTCCAACCTCGTCGTCGTCAAGCTGTCGGCGACCGGCGCGCTCTCCCTCGCCAACCTCGGTCCGGACGCGGCACACGCCCTCATCGACGTGGACGGCTTCTACACCATGGGGGGTTGACGCCGCTCGGGTGCGGCCCGACGCCCCGCTGGGGACCGCCCGGGCCGCACCCGCCGGGGTGGCTGCGTCCGCCCCTGCCGGGAGACGGGGGATTTCGGGCCGTGCGGCGCGGGTAGTCCCAAATGCGGTAGGACGACCCGGAGGAGCCGTGCCTACGCCCGACACCGCCTCACTACTGGACGCGCTGGACGCGCTGCGCGGCGCGGTCCAGGGCGCGCGCCCGCGGCTGCCGCCCAGTGCCGACCCCGAGCGCGACGCGCGGCGGCGGCGGCTGGTCTGGCATCTGGACGAGTATCTCCTCCCGCGCGTCCGCGACCTGGAGGCACCGCTGGTCGCCGTGCTGCTCGGCTCGACCGGGGCGGGCAAGTCGTCCCTGCTCAACGGGCTGGCCGGCCGGCGGGTGAGCCCGTCGGGGGTGACCCGGCCGACCACGCGGCGGCCGGTGGTGCTGGTCGCTCCGGATGAGGTCGAGGCGTTCCTTGCCGGCCGGGTGCTCGGCGCGATGGCCCGCGACGACCGGCTGGAGCTGATGGTCGATCCGGCCGCGTTCCCCGGCGTGGCGGTGGTCGACGCACCCGACCTCGACTCGGTCGAGGCGACCAACCGCGAGACCGCCGACGAGCTGCTCCAGGCGGCTGACCTGGTGGTATTCGTGACCACCGCGCAGCGGTACGCCGACGCGGTTCCCTGGGCCTTCCTGCAGCGCGCCCACGACCGCGGGGTGCCGCTGGCCGTGGTGGTCAACCGGCTCCCGCGCGACGAGGGCGACCGGCGCGCGATCCTGGAGGACTGCCTGCGCCGCTTCACCGCCGCCGGCCTGGACGGCGCCGGGCCGGTCGCCAGCGAGCTGCCCGCCCCCGGCCGAGACGGTTCGCTCACCCTGCTGGCGGTGCTGGAGAACGAGTGCGACGAGGCCACCGATGGGCTGCGGCGCGAGGCGGTGGCGCCGCTGCGCGCCGCGCTGGCCGCGCTGGCCGAGGCCGGGCCTGCGCGCTTGGCGGTCAAGCTCCAGGCGCTGCGGGGTGCGCTGGAGGGCTTGCCCGGCGCGGTAGCCGCGGTCGCCCGCGACCTGGACGCCGACGAGCGGCGCACGGGTGCGCTGCGCGCGGTCGCCCGACGCGCCTACGACGCCGAGCTGGAGGCTCTGCGGACCCGCCTGGCCAGCGGGCTGTTCCTGCGGGGCGAGGTGATGCGCGCCTGGCAGGACTTCGTCGGCGCCGGGGACGTGTCCCGCTGGCTGGCCACCGGGCTCGGCCGGCTGCGCGCCTGGTTCGTCCGGAGCATCCAGGACCCAGGCGCGGCCCCCCAGCTCGAGCACGCCAAGGAGCAGGCGTTCGAGGAGCTGACCGCCGCGCTTGTCCGCCACGCCGACGCGGCCGCCGGCGCCACCGCCGAGGACTGGGCGGCCGACCCGGCCAGCGCGCCGCTCGTGGCCGGGCATCCCGAGCTGTGGGGCCACGACGCCGAGCTGCCGGAGCGCGCCCGGGAGGAGCTGACCGCCTGGCTCAGCCGCCTGACCCGTACCGTGCAGGAGCGCGGGCGCAGCCGCCGGACGGCGGCGTTCACCGCCTCGCTCGGGGTGAACGCGCTCGGCGTGATCACCATGCTGGCGGTGTTCGCGAACACCGCCGGGCTGACCGGCGGGGAGATCGCCATCGCCACCGGGACCGCGGTGGTCAACCAGAAGCTACTGGAGGCGCTGTTCGGCGAGGCCGCCGTGCGAAACCTGGTGGCCGAGGCCGAGGCCGACCTGCGCGCCACGCTCAGGCGGGTGCTCGAGGGCGACGCCGAGCGCTTCCTGCGGCTGGTCGCTCCCGTCGAGGTCACCCCGGCCGACCTCCGCTCAGCCACCGAGCGGGTGCTCGGCGAGGCGGGCCGCCTGGCCAGCGCGGGGGCCCTGGGCGGCCGCCCGGAGCCCGAGCCCGACCAGCGGGCCCGTCCGGGCTGGCTGGCCCGCCTGCGCCCCGGCCGCGCGGTCGCGCTCCCTGCCGCGGCCCAGGGTTGGGCGCCGCCCGCGCTCGACAGCCGACCGGCCTCCTGGCCGGAGCCGGCGCCGGACGGCCGGCCCGCCAGGGCCGAGCAGCGGCCGCCGGAGCCGGCGCCGGACGGGCGGGGCGCCAGGGCCGAGCAGCGGCCGCCGGAGCCGGCGCCGGACCTCCCGGACTCCAGTGCCGGGCGGCGGCCGCCCGAGCCCGGGGAGGCGCCGGTTGACTGATCTGGACGCCTGCGTGCGGGCACTGGAGGGTGTTGTCGAGGCGGCCGAGGCGCTCGGGCTGGATCCCGGCGCGGCGCGCCAGACGGCGGAGCGGACGCGGCGGCGGCTCGGCTTCCCGGGCACCGCCTTCGTGCTGGCGCTGGCGGGCGGCACCGGCTCGGGCAAGTCGAGCGTGCTCAACGCGCTCGCCGGGACCCAGGTGAGCCCGGTCGGCGCGGTCCGCCCGGTCACCGCCGAGCCGGTCGCCTGGGTCCCGGCCGACCAGGCCGGCGAGCTGCGGCCCCTGCTGGAGTGGGTCGGGGTCGAGCGCGTGGTGACCCACCGCGACCGGCGCTTCGACGACCTGTGCCTGATCGACCTGCCCGACTACGACTCGGTGGAGCGTGCCCACCGCGCCCGGGTGGACGAGGTCCTGCCCAAGGTGGACGCGGTGTGCTGGGTGCTCGACCCGCAGAAGTACAACGACCGGGTGCTGCACGAGGACTACCTGCGCCCCCTCGCCCATCACGCCGAGCGGGCGCTGTTCGCGGTCAACCGGCGCGACACGCTCGGGACGGAGGCGGCCGTCCGCGAGCTGGTCGCCGACGTGCGCCGCACCCTGGCCGCCGATGGCATCGCCGGCCGGCCGGTGTTCGCGGTGGCCGCCGCCCCGCAGGATGGCCAGGACCGGGGCGAGCTGGAGAGCCTGCGCGACTGGCTGGTCCGGCGCATGCAGGCCAAGGCGATCGTCGTCGCCCGGTTGGCCGCCGACTGCCTGGCCGCGGGTGGGGCGCTGGCCGCCCAGGCCGGGCTGAACGGCGACGGCGCGGGCCGGCCGCTGGTCGACGCCCGGGCTCAGGCGGCGGCGAGGCAGCGGGCAGTGGCCGCCGCGCGATCGGCGGTGGACGTAACCGGGGTGCGCACCGCGTGCCTGCGGCGGGTCCGCGCCGAGGCCAGGGCGACCGGCGCCGGGCCGGTCGGTCGGCTGCTCGGCTGGCTGGCCAGCCGCCGCCGCGGCGGTGCCGTCGACCCGGGACGCTCGGTCGACCCGGTAGCCTACGCGCGCGGCTGGCGCCAGCGTGCCACCCTGGCCCGCACGGTCAACCCCGTGCGCGAGCTGGTCAGGCAGGCGGCCGCTGCCGCGCCGGCGCCGCTGCGCGCGTCGATGATGCGACGGGTGAACGCCGGCCGTCTGGAGGCCCGGCTGGGGGCGGCAGTCGACGACGCGGTCGCGCACGCGATCGCGGAAGACGCGCGCGTGCCGCGCTCGCGGCTGTGGCCCCTGATCGGGGTGCTTCAGGCGCTGACGCTCGGCGCGATCCTGCTCGGGCTTTCGTGGCTGGCCGTGCTGTGGCTGGCCGGGCAGGCCCGCGCGGACCTGCCGCGGCTGCCGACCCTGTGGGGTGTCCCCATGCCGCTGGTGCTGATCGGCGGCGGTATCGTCGCCGGACTGGCGCTCGGCCGAGTGCTGGAGGCCAGCGCGGTCATGGTCGGGCAGCGCTGGGCGCGGCGCCTGGCCCGGAGGCTGGACCGCAGCGTGGCGGGCGAGATGGAGCGGGAGCTTCGCTGGCCGCTGGCCGAGGTGGAGGCGGCCCGCAGCGAGCTGCTCGCCCGGCTCGGCGACCTGCGTGCCGCCGCAGCCGGCCGCTGAGGGAGCCACCCCAGGATGCGCCGGGTCTGCCCGGAGGACCCGGGGTCGGCGGCGATCACCATCTGATGGTGAGGTAGCGGGGCCGGCCGTCGGCCACCGAGTAGGCGAGCCGGACGGTGCCGCTGGCGTCGGTGCGGGCGTGGGGCAGGTAGGGGTGGGACTCCGGGACCGCGTACAGGGTGCGCCTGGCGCTCCACGGCCCCTGCGGTGTGGGGGCGACCCGCAGGTCGATGGTGCTGTCGAACGGGTCGATGGTCAGGGCGGCGAACCTGCCACCAGCGCCCGCGAGAGCAAGAGCAGGATCGGGAGCGGGGTAGGGGACGGGAATGACGCTGGCGAGCTTGGCGACCAGCGCCCCGCTGCCGGGCCCACGCAGCGGCGCGGCGGTGAGGGGCTCTGGGGCGAAGCGGCGGCCGTCCCAGAACCGCCAGTACCCGCCTGAGTGGCCGAGCCGGAAGCGGGCCAGGTAGGTGAGGTTGGTCCAGCCGTCGCGTTCCAAGTTGCCGTAGACGTACACGTCGCCGCCGCTGACCAGCACGGCATGCCCCCACGCGACCGGCCCGGCGTAGACCGCCCGCGGTGTGCCCTGGACCAGGTCGGGAAGCTGGAAGGGAACCAGGTAGCGGCGGTCGGTCGCCCGGAAGCCATCGCCGCCGCCGGCCGGGCGGGTGAACTCCTCGGCGAACACCATGAGCCGACCCTGCTCGAGGAAGCCGCTGGACGCCCACAGCCAGGTGCCCGGCTGCACCGGGGGGATCAGGTCGGCTGGCTGCGCGGTGGTGCCACCGGCGAGGGTGCGGAGCCGGCCGCGGCCGGTTTGGACGACGATCGTGTTGTGGACGACGGCGTCGGTGCCGTCGGCGCGGCGAACCTGGGAGTCGCCAAACAGCCAGGCGACCCGCCCGCCCGGAAGTGGGACCGGGTAGGCGCCGTCTCCGGCGACCCAGTTGCCCGGCGCCGGCGGGCGGCCGAACAGCTCCCAGGTGTCGTGGTCAGCGGTTGCGGTGGGAGCCTGTGGCAACCGGAGCGACATCGAGGTCACCACGACGAGCGACACCGCGGCGAGCACCCACGACCCCACCCGAACCCGGCGGCTCGGCGGCGTCGGGCCTGTGTACGGACTGAGCCTCTCGCCCATGCCGGCCACGGTACGCCCGCGGCCCGGCTCGGCCCGGATCGGGGTGTTACCGGACGGTAGGGCCGGTAGTAGGCTTCCGGCTGTTACCCGAGGAACAGGGACCACCAAGGCACTCCTCGCGAACAGGACTCGACCACGATGAGCCGTACCGGGCACCAGGAGGCGGAGCTGCCGGCGTCACCCCAGCTTGCGGCGCGTCCCTCGCTGGCCCGCGCCGGGCTCCTGATGGGCGGCGCCATGGGCGCCGCCAACGCCCTCAACTATGCCTACAACCTGGCGATGGCCCGGCCGCTCGGCCCCGCCGGCTACGGCGCGCTGGCCGCCCTGCTCGCGCTGGTGCTGATCGGCGCGTTCCCTGGCATGGCGTTGCAGGTGGTGGTGGCCAGGCAGACCGTGCGGTGCGGCAGTGACGACCGCGCGCTCGCGGAGCTGTGGGCGGGCACGCTGACCGTGACGCTCGCGGCCGGCGCCGGGCTGGCGCTGCTCGGCGTGCTGGCCGCCCCGGCGGTGACCGGGTTCCTCCACCTGGACTCGATGGTGCCGGCGCTCTGGCTGGCGGCCGCGCTGGCGCCGCTGCCGGCGATCGCGGCGATGCAGGGCATGCTCCAAGGCCGGGAGCGCTTTGGCGCGCTTGCCGCCGTGCTGCTGGCCGCCGCCGCCGGCAAGCTGGCCGCGGGCGTGGCCCTGGTCGCGATCGGCGCCGGCGTCGCCGGCGCCGTGGCCGGCGCGGCCGTCGGCGGGGCCTTGGCGCTGGTGACCGGGCTCGCGCTGGTGCGATCCCCGCTGGCCCGCTCGCGCCGGCGGTTGCAGGGCGCCGTGGCGTTCCGTGAGGTGCTCGCGGCGGGCGCGGCCATCCTCGGGCTGCTGCTGCTCACCAACCTCGACGTGCTGCTCGCCCGCCACCACCTCACCGCCCGCGCCGCCGGCCTGTACGCGGCCGGGGCGGTCATGGCCAAGATCGCCTTCTGGGCGCCGCAGTTCATCATCATGGTGGTGTTCCCCCGGCTGGTCGCGCCCGAGGGCCGAGCGCGGCCGCTGGGGCGCGCCGCGGCGGTGATGGCGGCCGGGGGCGCGCTGCTGGTGGCCGGCGCGGCGCTGGCGCCCCGCGTCGCGGTGCTGCTGCCCTTTGGCCGGGAGTACCTGGAGATGGGCCCACTGCCGTCGGCGTTTGCCGCGCTCGGCTCCGTCCTCGCCCTGGTGGAGCTGATGCTGTTCTCCGCCATCGCCGTCGGTGACCGGCGCTACAGCCGGCTGCTACTGGCCGCGGCCCTGGTCGAGGCGGCCCTGATTCACCTCGCGCTGCACCGCTCGGTCGGCCAGATCGTCGGCGTGGCCCTCGGCACCGCGGCGGCCCTGCTCGCCGCCGGCTGGGTGCTGGAGCGCCGGCGCGCCCCGAGCCTGGTCCTCCGCCCATGAGCAACGGCCGGGACATCGTCAGGCTGCGTGCACCGGGGCCCGTGGTCGTGGAGCGGGCGCGCGGCGGGCTGCGGCGGCTGGGGGCGACCCGCGGCGAGCTGCTCGCCTACCTGGTCGTTGCTCTTGCCGTGGTGGTCCCGGTGCTGACCGCCGACTGGGGTTGGTTCACGCCGGACACCCGGCCCGAGTTGTACCAGGCGCCGGGCCGGGCGCTGCGCGTGTTGTTGTCGGCCTGGCGGCCTGATCCCGGCCTCGGCCAGCCGAACTTCGACACCGGCACCGCTCCGATGGCGACGGTGCTGCTGGCCATCCGTGCGCTCGGCGCGAGTCCCTGGCTGGCCGTGCGGCTGTGGCGGGCGCTGCTGCTGCTGGTCGCGGGTGCCGGCGCGGTGCTGCTCTACCACGCGGTGGCGGTGCGTGGCGAGGCACCCGGCCCGCGGCGCGCTGCCGCCGGCCGGGTCGCCGCCGGGCTGCTCTACGTGGCCAACCCGTACGTGGTGGTGGCCGGGGCGACGACGCCGATCCTGCAGCCCTACGCGCTGCTGCCGTGGCTGCTGCTGGCGCTGGGTCGGGCGGTGCGCGAGCCGCGCTCGTGGCTGGGGCCCGCCGGGTTCGCGCTCGCCTTTTTCGCGGCCGGAGGCACCAACGCCGGAGTGGTGTCGCTGTTCATGCTGCTGGCGGTTCCCTGCTACCTGGGATGGGAGCGGCTGGCCCGGCGCGCGGCCTGGCGCGACCTGGTCGGCGCGGCGGGCCGCTGCCTGGGGCTGGCCCTGCTGGTCTCGCTGTACTGGCTGGTGCCCGCGCTGGCCGCCAGCGGCGCCGGCCAGGTGATCGCCTTCAGCACCGAGCGGCCGCGGGACGTCGCCGTCGCATCGTCCTACGCCGAGAGCCTGCGGCTGCTCGGACTGTGGACCCTGTACGGGAGGCAGGGCGATCGGCTGTTCCTGCCCAGCCTTGCTGCCTACCTGACCAACCCGTTGGTCGTCCTCGGCTCGTTCCTGTTCCCGGTCGCGGCCGCCGCCGGGGCGCTCGTCTCTCGCGCCAGGGCGCGGGCGCTGGCCGTGATCCTTCTCGCCGTGGCGGTCCCCGTGATGGTCGGGCTGTTCCCCACGAGCCGGCCCTCGCCGTTCGGACGGCTGCTCGAGCAGACGTTCCAGCACGTGCCGGGTGCGATCGCCTTCCGCACCACCAACAAGGTCGGCGCCCTGGCCGCGCTCGGGCTTGCCTTGCTCATTGCCTTGGGTGTGGCCGAGGCCGCCGCCCGGCTGTCCGGCCGCCGGGTCCGCATTGCCTGGCAGGGACTCGCCGCCGTGCTCGCCGTACTCGCTCTGGTCGCCGCGACCCTGCCGGCCTGGACCGGTGGGGCCGCCCTGCTGCGCTTCCAGATCCCCGCCTACTGGCAGCGGGCCGCCGCCGACCTCAACGCCGGCCGGGCGTCCACGCGGGTGCTGTTCCTGCCCGGCGAGGTGCAGGCCGACTACCGCTGGGGCTGGCATGGCCCCGATGACGTGGGCGCCGCGCTGCTGGACCGCTCTTGGGCGCTGCGCTTCACCGTGCCCAATGGTTCTGACCTGCAAGCCAACTTCCTCGCCGCGCTCGACGTGCCGCTGGCAAGCGGCATGGCATCCGGCGACCTGGTCTCCACCATGGCCCGCTACCTCGGGGTCGGCGATGTGCTGCTGCGCAACGACCTGGCCTGGGAGCAGGACGGCGGCCCGCGGCCGGAGGCGGTCGCCCGGGTCCTGGCCCGCGACCCGGGCCTCAGGCTGGAGGCGACCTACGGCCACCCGGGCGAGCGCACTGTCGCGCCAGGCATCGGTGGCGCCAGCCTGCAGCCGCTCCAGCGCTACGCGGTGGCCGACCCGCGGCCGATCGTCCGGGCCGAGCCGGCCGGCGGCAGCCTGCTCGTCGACGGCGACAGCTTCGCGCTGCCCTCGTTGCACCAGTCTGGTCTGCTCCTCGGGCAGCCGGCCTTCCGGCTGCTCGGCTCGACCACCCCCGAGCAGCTCGCCCTCGCGCTGGACGACGGGGCCAGGATCGTGCTCACCGACAGCAACCGCCGCCGCGTCTGGGACCTGCACCGTACCGACCGGAGCTGGACCGAGACGCTGCCCGCCGATGTCCCGCTCGACCCGGCGGGCAACCCGTCACTGTCGCTGTTCGGCGACCCGGCCGCCCAGACCGTGACCACCCTGAGCGGTGCACGCTCGATCAGCGCGACCAACTACGGCACCGCGTTCGGGCTGGTGCCCTACGCCAAGCCGGCGTTCGCCTTCGACGGCGACCCGCGCACCGCCTGGCTGACCGGCGGCTTCGGCACCGCCATCGGCCAGTCGATCAGCCTACAGCTCGACCGGCCAATGGAGGTCCACCACCTGGTCCTGCGACCGGTGCTGGGGGGGCCTGTGCAGGTCGCCAAGGTGCGGATCCGGCTGGACGCCGGCTCGCTGGAGGTGCCGGTGCCGCCCGAGCCGGTGGTGGACGTCCCCATTCCCAGGACGGTCAGCGGCTCGTTGCAGGTCACCATCACCGGCACCCGCGGCGGGCCCGGCCTAAACCCGGTGGGGTTCTGGGAGATCGGCATCCCGGGCGCGAAGATCACGCAGGTCGCGCGCCTGCCCCAGCGCCTCCGCCAGCTCGTCGATGGGCTTGACACCGGCGCGCGCCAGCGGCTCGCCAGCACCCCGCTGGACGTGGTGCTCACCAGGCAGGCCGGCGACCCGGCGCGGCCGGACGACGACGAGGAGCGCGCCCTGGAGCGCAGCTTCTGGCTGCCGGACGCGCGGGTGTTCCAGGCCAGCGGCCGCGCCGCGCCAGCGGCCAACCTGCCCGAGCAGGCCGTCGACCAGCTGGCCGGCCTGCCCGCGGGCATCGTGGCCCGCTCCTCCTCGCGAGCATTCGACTCCATGGGGGTGCGTGCCTCGGCGGCGATCGACGGCAACCTCGACACCGCCTGGGTCCCCGGCCACGGCGTCGGCGACTCGATCGAGCTGGGGTTCCCAGCCGAGCGAGTCGACCACGTCACCATCACCCAGGAGGTCCCCAAGGGTCTGAAGGGCGTGGACGTCGTCACCGAGGCGAAGCTCTCCATGAACGGCCGCCCGCCGATCACCGCGCACCTCAGACAGGGCACGGTCAGGATTGCCCTGCCCCGCCCGGTCAACGCGCGCAAGCTGCGGCTCACCCTGGCCAAAGTCACCGGGCTCGGCACCCAGGTCCGGATCAGCGAGATCAACGTGGGCAACCTCCGCGCCACGCCGGCCGCCGGCAGCACCCCGCTGCGGGGCTGCGTGGAGCTCGCGCGGGTCGACGGCAAGCCGCTGCTCGCCAGGATCCGGGGCACCGTCCAGCAGCTCGAGCAGCGCGCCTCGCTGCCATTCTCGTCCTGCCGCGGCCAGGGTCTCCGTCTCGGCCCGGGCGAGCACCGCCTCTCGTCCTCCTCCTCCTCGTCGTCGTCCTCCTCTGCCGGCTGGCTGGTCGATCTGGTCGACCTGTCCGCCAGCGGCAGCGCCGCCAGCGACTCTCCCGCGCGCCGATCGGCCGCGCCGCGCTTCACGATCACCTCCTCCACACCCACCCGGCTGACGCTGGACAGCGAGCCGTCCCAGGGCGGCGCCTGGTATCTGGTGCTCGGCCAGGGCATCGATCCGCGGTGGCGGGCGACCATGGACGGCCAACCGCTCGGCCCGCCGATCGCGGTGGACGCCTGGTCGGCCGGCTGGCGCATCAGTGACCCGCGCGCGCACCAGATCGCGGTCGAGTTCGCGCCGCAACGACCGGCGACACTCTCGCTGGTCGCCTCGCTCACCGCCCTGGTGCTGGTCGCCGGGCTGTTGGTTGGCGCCTTGCGGCGTCGCGCCCGGCTGCGCCCCGCCCGCAACAACGGAGCCATCGCGGGAGGGCCCGTCCAGTGGTGAGCGGCCCGCCGAGGGCGGCCGGGTCCTTTCGTTATTCCTCGCGGGTCAGGTCAAGGATCCAATTGGTCTTCCAGCTGCGGCCGTCGTCGTACGAGAACGCCTGCTCGAAGTGTGCCGACGTGGCGGTGATGCCCGTCCAGTCGAACCGGACCCTGACCGGCTGGCCGTTCAGCACGTCGTCGCAGAAGAACTGGCCACGCCCATTGGTGAAGCGGCCCTCCACCGGGGGGTCCATGTGGCCGGGCCGCGTGGTGGAGGCCCACCAGATTCGCCACAGTCGGGTCCTGGGGTCGAACAGCCGAAGCGTCACCGCCTCGAGCGGCTGACCGCTGGGGGGGACGGCCGGCGCCGACAAGCGGTCGATGTTGCCGAGCCCACCCAGGATCGGAGACACCTCTCCAGTGGCCTCGAACTCCACCCACTCCAGGGAGTTCCTGTCCAGCACATCGGTGAGCTTCCGGTTGTGGATCCGCCACCGCCCGTGCAAGAAGTCGAAGTCCAGGCGCCCGTCGTTGGCGGTCTGGATCTCGTCCATGCGCTGCCTCCTTGAGGTGTTGGCCGATGAAGCAATGCATCGTCGCCACCCAGCGCTGCGCCTCGGCTGCGCGACGCTGTGCGTGCGATCGCACGCGGTGCCGTGTGCCTCCGCGCAATGAAGCGGTCAGCCGGTGGCCTGGTCCGACTCGATGGCCTCCATGAGTGCGGTGGCGGCGGTTGTTCGCTGGTAGAGGACCAGCCGTCCATGCCGCCGGCTGGTGACCAGTGCGGTGTCCGTGAGGATCTTGAGGTGCTGGCTGACGGCGGCGGGGCTCAGCTGGAGCTGCGCGGCGAGCTGGGTGGTGGTGGTCGGCAGGGCCAGCATCGCCAGCAGCATCGCCCTGGTCCTGCCCACCAGCGCGCACAGCGGGTCGGTCTGGGCGATCCGGGACTGCGCCCAGAACTCCGCCACGCCCCGAGGGGGGTAGGTGAGCGAGGGCTGGTCGACCTTGCAGCATGCGACGATCAGGGTGGGCCAGGAGAACACGCAGGGCACCAGCAGCACGCCGGTGCCGGCCAGGTCGAGGCGGTGGTGGCAGTGATGCGGCTTGTCGATCCGGAGCCGGTCGTGCTCCAAGGCGATCTCGGGGTGCAGCTCCCCCAGCACCCGCGCGACGCCGCTGCCGGCGAACTGCTCCATGCGGTAGGACAGGTCGGCCATGCAGATCGCCCGGAGCCGCTGCCCCACCGGTTCGAGGGCGGCCTGCCAGTAGCGGTGCAGCGCCGGGACGACGACCACCCGCAGCTGCGCGGCGGGGTCCTCATAGAGGGGCCGCAGCACGGTGGGCAGCGGCCGGCCCTGGCACACCTTCTCCAGCTCGGCACGCACCGTTGCCGCTGGGGTTGCAGCGACCGTGTCCAGTTCGTCGGCCAGGACCCCCCACGGCTCGGTGGTGGGCGGGAGCAGGAAGGTGGGCAGGTACTGCCCGGTCGGCGCCAGCGCGGTCAGCAGGTCCGGGTGCAGCCCGCCCAGTCGACCTTGGACGGCTGACAGCCAGCTGCTGTACATGTACTGGCGGTTGCGGTCGTGGAGCACGCGAAGGCTGAGTGTCAATTCCCGGATGGGGGAGTGGGCGAACCGCACGCGAGCGAGGTCGGTGTGTGCCAAGACGAATTCGATCATGGATCGTCCCAAGGCCAGGTGGGCAAAGCAGCCACAGTCACCGGTGGCCGTCCACCGCCGGATCTGACGGCCGGGCCCTCAAATGTTGGACATCGGTGCTGATCGTGACCAACCGCGTGTCGACAGGCAACGATTCACCTGTGGGTTAAGCATGTCGACTCGCTGTGCCGGCTGGCCGCTCGACGGCTCGCTCCTAGCGCCCCCGTGCTCCTTGCACCGCCCAGGCCCGAGCGACCAGCGAGATGGAGCCGTCCGGGGCGACCGGCAACCGCGCGCGCAATTCCTCCCGCAGCGCGGCTCGCTGCTCGGCCCCAAGCGACATCGCATAACCCGGGGCTGGCCCCTGGCCTCCAAGAAACGGCGTCCAGTAGTCGGCAAAGTCCCCAAACGTGGTGGCGACATCGATCGAGCGGGTCCGAACCTCCACCAGCCCGGCATCCTGGAACAGGCGCGCGAGCGGCTCCGGGCGGCACAGCCCGAACCGCCGGCCCTCGTCCAACTCGACCGCGGCCGGATCCATCTCCACCGCAGCCTCCCAAAAGCAGCGGATCAGCTCCATCCTGCCGGCGTAATCCCAGACGTAGGCGGCAACCCGACCGCCCATCCCAGCCACCCGGACCATCTCCCGCACCGCCTGACCAGGGTCCAACACGAAGTTCAGCACCAGCCCACTCACGACGGCGTCCATCCGGCCATCCGCGAGGGGCAGCCGGCGGGCATCGGCGACCGCGAACCGGGCCCGCCGGTCGGTGGTCCGCGAGCGCGCGTAGGCGACATAGCCCGGCGAGGGGTCAACCCCCAGCACCGCGGCCGGATTGGCCACCGCCAGGGTCGTCTGCGTGAGCGCGCCGCTCCCGCAGCCCACATCCAGCCACCCGGCGCCGCCGTCAACCGCCAGCCAGGCCAGGAACTCCCCAGCCACCAGCCGGCTCCAACGGCCAACATACGGCTCATAGGCATCGCCCGCTGCCCACCGCTCCGCCGGCTCGGCCATCCTCGGCTCCTCACTCTCGACATGGACCGACCAAGTCTGAGGTCCGCCGACGCCAGCGTCCATCCAGGCAACCGCCCACTGGATGGACCGTGGCAGCCGAGCCTGACCATAGGCAAGGTTTCACGCCAGCCTGGAGGTCTGTCGGCGGATCCAACACAGAGGAGACGCCGGGGTGCGGCGGGGGGCAGCCGCACCCCGGCGGTACCAGCCGACCGCGTCGAACTCGCGCGGACCCGAGGCGAGCGCCCGCACCAGCCTGCGAGCGTGCGGGGTGACCATGAGGGCGACCGGTGCCCCCTTGGCCCCGTACTCGTTTCCTGCGCGTCCTCCTTGCGCAAACCGGCGGGCAGGTCGACCGGATGCGCGAAGCCTCGCCCCTCACGCCGCCCCGCCGCCACTATTTCGTTCAGGCCGAATTCTCGTGGGCGCAGAGCGGGAGTCGAGACCCTGTCGTAATCGAATCGTCGCACCGGCGACCCAACGTCGCGGCCCTCCCGCGCGTCTATCTATTGACAGCAGAATCCCGGTGTAGCGGTGGGCAGTCAAAGGAGGCGACAATGAGGAAGGCAACCCTGCGCCTCCGGGATCCGTAAATGCTGACCGGACCGGCGCGGGCGGGACTTCCGTCACTGCCGGTGCGACCCGTCAGGGGTCAAGATGGTGAGCGGAGCCGATTTGGCTCCGCCGTCACGAGAAGGTGAGGGACAGATGGTTCCCGTCCGCCCGCTCCCCACCCGGCCCGGCCCGCGCTGGGCACGCCGAGCTATGTGCGTGCTCGTGCTGGCCACCGCCGGCAGCCTGGCCCTACCGCCAGGCGCCGCGCTCGCCGCCGCACCGCGGATGGCGATGCTGGCGATCACCCAGCCAACGCTGCGGCTTGGCTCAACCGGCACCGCGGTGGTCCAGCTTCAGCGCCGGCTCACTACGCTCCACTACGACGTCGGCCCGATCGACGGCAGCTTCGGCTCCCAGACCTACCATGGCGTGGTCGCGTTCCAGAAGGTCAACAGCCTGGTCCGTGACGGGATCGTGGGGCCGCGGACCTGGGCCGCCTTGGCAAGCCCAGTGATCCCAAGGCCGAGGCGCTGGTTCTCAGCGTCGTCACTGGAGGTGAACGTGACCAGGCAGGTCGTCTACCTGGCGCGTCAAGGGGTGGTGCTGCGCATCCTGGACTCATCGACCGGCAAGTCCAGCACGCCCACCCCGCTCGGCAACTTCTCGATCCTGCGACGGATCGACGGCTGGCGGGAGAGCTCATTGGGCCTGCTGTGGCGGCCGAACTACTTCTACCGCGGCTACGCGGTACACGGCTCCACGTCCGTGCCGGCCTACCCGGCCAGTCACGGTTGCGTGCGCGTGACCATCCCCGCCATGAACCGTCTGTGGTCGCTGCTGCGCATTGGCATGCCGGTATCGATCTACCGCTGACCTTCCAGCGTCCTGAGACCCCCGGGTCATCCCGGGGGTCTCAGGCTAGCTTGGTGGTGGGCGCGTCGTTCGGGAACGGGAGAGCATGGACCTCAGATACACCCATGCCTGCATCCGGCTCGAGCACGACGGCGGCGCCCTGGTCATCGATCCGGGGACCTGGAGCGAGCCGGAGGCGCTGACCAGAGCCGTCGCGGTGCTGATCACCCACGAGCACGCCGACCACGTCGACCTTGATCGGCTGGTAAGGCTCGGGGCGACGATCTACGTCCCCGCCGAGGCGGACATCGAAGTGCTGGACGCAGTCAAGGTGACCTCCGGCGAGGAGTTCACCGCGGCCGGCTTCACCGGGAGACTCCCTCCACGTCCCCGAGCAACCAGTTGAGACCCTGCTGGCGCCCGCGCACGGAGCGTGGATGCGGCTCAGCGAGGCGATCGAGTTCATCAAGGCGGTCAGACCGCTGCGAACCTTCGCGATTCACGACGCGCAGCTCAATGAACGAGGGCTCAGCAGCGTCAACGCCTGGTTGGCTGAGAAGACGGATTCTGGCTACCAGTACTTGGCGCCAGGGGAAGCGGCAGAGGTGCCCGGTGGGGTCGTGAGCATGTCGTCGCCGGCGGGACGTGGTTCGGCCACGTCAATTTGAGCGCGGAGCTCACCAGCAGTGCCGCGTGCAGAGGCAACCCTGCGCGAGGGCCCGGTGGGCGCTCTGCCCTTGGGGAGTGGCGGCTGCTGGCCGGTGCGGGTATCGCCTGAGGTGATGGTGTCTCGGGGTGGTGGGGGTTGGTGTGGGTTGGTTGTGGGTGGTGGTCAGGGGATGAGCTTCGGGGGTTCGGCGTAGTGGCAGGCGGCGGGGTGGCCGTGGCCGTGGTCGATGAGCTGGGGTTCTTGTTGGGTGCAGGTGGGTTGTGCTTTGGGGCAGCGGGTGCGGAAGCGGCAGCCGCTTGGGGGGTTGGTGGGGTTGGGGATTTCGCCGGTGAGGACCGGCGAGCGTGAACTCACGCTTGGGCAGTCTGTCCTCGAACAGCTGCGTCGGCGGGAGGTTCTTGATCACCAGTTCGATGCCGGCGGCCTTGGCTCTCTCCTTGAGCAGGGCCTGGGTGTCCTCGCGGATCTTGTTGCCAGCGGTGCTGTTGAACTCAATCGAGAACCGCTTGCCGCCCTTGGCATAGATGCCGTCGGAGCCCTTGGCCCAGCCGGAGCCCTCCAGCAGCGACTTCACCTTCTCCGGCGCCGGCGTACTTGATCCCCGGCACCTTCAACTGCTGGGTGATCCCGCGGCTGGGCTGTGGGTAGGCGGCCAGCGCCTCGCCGGTGAGCAGCGACTGCATCTCGGTGCTCTGGTCGGTGCGAGGCACGAAGGTCACCTGGTCGAGGTTGGGGACCTTGTCCTTGACCCAGTACTTGTCGTTGCGGACCAGCACGATCTGCTGCTGCGAGTAGCTCCGCAGCTTCCACGGGCCACCCGAGAACCCGTAGCTGGTCTGCATCTCGCTCTTGAGGTTCACCTTGCCGGCGAAGGCGGCCTTCTTCACGACCACACCGTTGGCGTTGTTGCCGCCGAACAGGTCAGGCCAGTCGGAGTAGACGTCCTTGAAGGTGATGACCACGGTCTTGGGGGTCACTGGTGTCGATCGACTTGATCTGGTCGTAGCCGGTGGTGGTGATCGTCCCGGTGGTCTTCATGACCGCGTCCCAGGTGAACTTGACGTCCTCGGACGTGATCCGCGAACCGTCGTCCCACACCGCCTCGGGCCGCAGCTTGTAGGTGATGGTGAAGGGATCGGTCTCGATGCCGCCGTTCTGCTCGCTGGGCGCCTCGACCAGCAGGTCCGAGGCGATGAGGTTCCCCCTCGGGTCGGACTCCATGAGCCTGGGCATCACGTGCTCCCAGGCGACCCATGGCAGCCACGACGCGTTGGCGCAGGACGTCATCGGATTGAGGCATTCCGGCCACTGCTCGGCGGCGAACACCACGCTGCCGCCTTGCTTCTGGGCGGTGCCGGTGTTGCCACCGCCACCGCTGTTGCTGGAGCCGCCGCACGCCGCCGCGACAAGCGTGATCGCGAACAGGACGGTGAGCCAGCGCAGATGACGCAGGTGTTTCGATGGCAGCACTTGCACCTACCTGACCAGGCGCACGCCAGCTCGGTGGTCCCACCTGCCACCATGCGCGCTTGGTATGGCAGACCGGTCGCACACCCGCGAGGCAGGCATTGAGCATTGCCGACGCCTCGCAACCAGACTTGGAAATCATCTGGAAAAGGCCACGGAATATGGCCCCTCGACGGGCACCAGGCAAGCACAACCGCTGGAGCCGATGCCAGCATTCAGTAACGGCCTAAACCTCCGCCCGCCGCCAGATCTCCACCGACCGAGCGGTCGTAAAACCGTGTCGTTGTGGCAATGGCGACCAGCTGCGCAAAGTCGTCGAGCGACGTGTCGAGGAGCGAACCTCGGCGCCGGGGCCAACGATTCGGCCCTGACTTAATCCAGCCTGTCACCGGTCCATCCCGAGTTATCATGGCGCATGATCGAAATGGCGCTCGCACACATCGATCTGGCGCGACTGAGGTTCGCCCACTCGCCGATCGGCGAGATAGTGGCGAGTCTTCGTGTGCTGCAGGAGCGAAGCCGGCAGCACATGTATGACAAGTGGATCTCGGCCGTGCGTTGCCAGCTGGGCGGGCTGGGTGCGGACCTGGATTTGTTGCTGGCGCTGGCGCGGACCGGCCGTTACCTGCCCGATTTCGTGATGCCGCCTCCGACCCAGCCATGGGGGGTGCTGGACGACGAGCTGGAGGTGGTCGCCGCCACTGCTCCGTGCCACGTGCGCGCCGAGCTCGAGGCGTTGTACCGGGACGGGCCGATGCCGGCGGTGTTGCGGCCGCTGTATGAGGACCCGGCCAGGCAGCTGCCCGGAGTCGCTGGAGCGATGAAACGATACTGGCAGGCCGCGGTCGAACCGGTGTGGCCGAGGCTCCATGCCCTCTGCATCGCCGACCTGTCCTACCGCATGGAGCGGTTCGCCATCGGAGGCATCGCGCGCGTGTTCGAGGACCTGCATCCGGAGCTCTCTTTCCTGGCCGACCGGATCTGCATCGACAAACCACACTATTGCCATCATCGGTTCGATCTGATCGGCACGGGCGTCCTGTTGGTTCCCTGCGTGTTCTCATGGCCGACGCTGATCGTCGGGTGCTGCGGCCAGGCCCGCCCCTCGTTGATCTACCCGCCGCGGGGAGTGGCGGAGCTCGCCGAAGCGTCACGCGCTGAGCAGGCGGATCCGCTGTCTGCCCTGGTGGGCAGGACTCGGGCCATCCTGCTCGCGATGCTGGACCTGCCGAAGACCACCACGCAGCTCGCGGAGCAGCTCGATCTCAGTCCGGCGGCGGTCAGCCAGCACCTCAAGATTCTCAAAGACACCACTCTGGTCACTGCTCACCGCCGCGGTCGGATGGTCCTCTACCAGCGCACCTCGGCGGCCACCGCCCTGCTCGCGGCGATCCAACCAGGCGAGTGCGCAGGCTGAGCCTTCCTCCGCGATCTATGGTGAGGCGCGCGGACCCTTTAGACGGCGTTTCGGGACCTGCCTTCTGGTTCGTACCGTTGGGGCGCTGCGAACGACGAGACCGAACTGCCAGCGGCACCATGACCACTCCGGTCAGCAGGGCCGCGACCAGGCACACCCACAGCGACAGGCGCAAGACCACTGCCGGTGCAAGAAATGCAAGCGGCACCACCATCGAGCTGTCGAGGATTGGATGACGCCGTCACCATCGCTGGACGCGCCGCGGCGCCAACGCCGACACGCCAAACACGGTGAACACCAGAAGCGCGATGCCAACGTGATCCCCCGCGCTCGGCGCGCAGGCTGTGGCTGTCGATCGATGTCCGCGACCAGTCGACCAGCCCACGGCGGCCGAGTTCGTCCAACAGTTCCAGGTGCAAGCGGTCGATTACCTTGGCCTTGGCCCACTCGGTGAACCGTCGCCAGCAGGTTGCCGGGGAGCCGCAGCCAAGCTCTAGGGCAGGTAGCAGCCGCCACGGGGTGGACGTGACGGTCATGAACACTACCCGGCCAGGCAGGCACGGTCGGCGACGGTACGCGGGCGGCCGCCACGCGGATGGCGAGGGGGGCGTGGCAAGAGTGGACGGACGATCGCCCACAGCGCATCGGGCACGAGCCGTTCGGCAAGGCTTCTCATGGCCCAAGATCCTCCCAGACGAGCTTGAAGCTACGAGACCCGTCCAACTTGAGTGCGACCAGCGGCCTTGGCTACCAGCGTCCTTGGCGGCTCCCGACGATGGTGGCGCCAAGCAAAACGACCAGTCCACCGCCAAGCAGGACGTAGGCCAGGGTAAAGGCGTGCAGTTCCCAGCCTGCAAGGTCGGACGCGACTAGCAGCAGCAGGCACAGCGCATGACCCCGGGTCTGCAGTTGTCGCTCTCGACGGCGCCGCCAGCGAACCAGGGGCTGACCGCGAACCAACTCGATCGCGGCCAGGATCGCCGTTGCGGCAACCAGCACCTTCAGCAACGTCGGCATCGTGGGCTTCCTGCTCGGGTCTACAGGTTGTGAGCCTATCCGGGCTGCATACCGGCATGCTCGCGGCCCGCCCAGAAGCTGCAACCCGCCGGCTGCTCATCAGCCAACCGACAGCCACCCTCCGTGAGCTCATGGCCGACTATAAGAGCCAGAGTTATGAAACGCTGTCTTGCTGTCTTTACTTGGGTTTCGCACTTCAGGCTGCTGCGGCGGCCCAGGCTTGCTGGACCTGGAGGATTTCTGCTGGGGTGGGCGTCACCTGCTGACCTGGCTGATATTGGGCGGCGATGATCGCGCGGCGGAGCGCGGTGAGCATGTCGGCGAACGAGACGGCGTGCTTGGTGGACACCAGGGCCAGCTGGTAGCCGTCGGGCTGGCCGGGCTCGCGGACCAGGATGACCCGGACGGGCTGGGCGCCGAATACCGTTGCCACAGGCAGACCAGGCTGTGAAGTTCCTTGGCCTGGGCGCGACCGTAGCAGCACACCCGGGCCTGCTCCCAGCGGACGCTGGTCATCGCGGCGAGCACGATCAGCTCCGGCAGTCGCTTGCCTTTGGTGCGGGGCCGGCCGCGCTGGCCGGGTCGGCGTGGGCCGGGCAGCGCATGCAGGGCGGCATCGGCGCGCAGCCGGGTGGTGACGGTCACCTGCTTGGGGAGCCTACGCAGCGCCCGGCCGGCGTAGGCGGCATCACCGACCAGGTGGACCTGGCGGTCGGGGTAGCGGCTGGCGAGCAGCCCCACCAGCTCGCAGGCCAGGTCGAGCTTTGCGTGGCCGGGCTGGCGGGGCTGCCACAGCCGGGCGAGCACGGGCAGGCAGACCTGCCGGTGGGCCACGAACGGCAGGCGCACCAGTACCCCGACCACGACCCAGTTGTTGCCCCACGCGGTGCGCCTGCGGCCTGACGCGGCCGCGTCGTAGTGCCAGGTCGTCCCGAAGACCTTGCGGCCTGAGCGTTTGAACAGGCTGTCATCGACCACCAGGCGGATCGGCGTCTCCGGGGTCAGCAGCCGGGTCACGATCAGGTCGCACACCGCCAGGCCGACCTGATCGGCCTGCCAGCAGGCCGCGGCGAAGAACCGGTGCGCGCGGGGCGTGATGCCACACGCCGGCCAGCCTGGCGCCGGCCAGCATCCCGGTGACCGTGTGCCGCCCTGGCTGGGCGACGAACCCGGTGACCATGGCGCAGAAGGTCGCAAACGTCGGGGCGGTGAAGCAGGGGCGGAACCCGACCAGCAGGTCGGCAAGCGACGGCGGTAGGCTCCAGGTGGGCATCGGCCGAAACCTCTTTGGAAGGGAGGGGCCGCCGATGCTCCCTTGCTGCGGCGCAGCCAGGCAAGCCGGTCACCGCACCGGGCCACCGCCACGGTCACGCGCGACACGCGGTTTGGTGATGCGACGACCGGGTCGCTGCACCACCAGGAGCTACCTCGCAGGCGCAGGAGGGCGTGCCAAGGGTGATCCTCGTGGCGCTGGTGGTGGTCAGGCAAGCCCGCCGCTGGCGCGGAGGTTCTGTCCGGTCAGCCAGCGCGCGTCGGGGCCGACCAGGAAGGCCACCACGTCGGCGACGTCTACCGGCTGGCCGAGCCGGCCCAGCGGGGTCACCGCGGCGGCCCGCTGGGGGGCGTCCGGCGGGTTGGCGCCGCGGAACATCTCGGTGTCGGTGAAGCCCGGAGAGACGGTGTTGACGGTGATCCCCCGGCCGGCCAGCTCACGAGCGGCAACCCGGGTGAACTGCTCGACCGCCGCCTTGCTGGCCGCATAGATCGCCACCCCGGGTGCCGGCAGCACCGTGTTGACCGTGGAGACGTTGACGATCCGGCCGCCGTCCCGCAGCCGCCCAGCGGCCTGCTGGATGGCAAAGAAGGTGCCCTTGGCGTTGACCGCCATGACCCGGTCGTAGTCCTGCTCGGTGGCCTCAGCAAAGCTTGTGGTCACCACCACCGAGGCGTTGTTGACCAGGATGTCCAGCCCGCCCAGGTGCCCCTCGGCCTGGTCGAACAGCCGCCGCACCTCGCCCAGGCGCCCAAGGTCGGCCCGCACCGCCAGGGCCTTGCCGCCGGCCGTCTCGACCGCGGCGACCACCTCCTCGGCCGCCATCTGGTTGCGGACGAAGCTGAACACCACGGCGGCACCGTCGCTGGCCAGCCGCTCCACGATCGCCCGGCCGATCCCCCGCGAGCCGCCCGTGACCAGCGCCAGCTTCCCAGCCAGCACCCCCACCCCAGCCTCCCCAGCCACGGCTACCTCCCCTGCGGAACCCACCCGGCGACCACCCACGCTAACCCGACCGACCCGGTGGCCACATCAGCTGCCAGTCGGCCAAGGCGATCACCGATGGACTGGAGGGGTCACCACCGGGGTATCGTCCACGGGCGCGATCGTGGACACGAGAGCGCGATCCTGGCAGCAACCACGGCCATGATCAGGCCAGAACACAGTGGAGCCGCTTGGGCTGGTGACCTGTGCGGCGATGCGAGCGCTTGTGTTCACGCTGAACCTCGCCACACCCGCATCGACACTGTCGCTCAACATCCACGCGAAAGTGCGAAACCCGAGGTCTTTAGGCACAGGCCGAATCGTTGGCATGTCGATCGATCCGCATCTTGGATGCGCTTGATGGCGTGAGCGTGCCAAGTCAGGGATCATCGTCACCCTGAGCGCAAAGGCGGCGCTGGTCCAATCAGCGACTCGATCGTCCGGCATCGGCGGTTCGGATCGGTGAGCAAGGAGGCGAAGCGTGATCGAGCCATATCAGGCGGTTGGACTGATCCCGACGATGCGGGGCATCCGCCACCGTGACGAGATCCGGTGGAACCTGGACCACATCGCCCACCTGATCAAGGCGGCGACCTGGCTGTCCAGTCTGGACCTGCCGGTGCGGCTGATCGCGATCCCCGAGGGAGGGCTGCAGGGTTTCACCGACGAGATCCTCGACCTGGACCACCAGGAGTACGCGCGGACGTGCGCCATCGACATTCCTGGACCGGAGACCGACGAGCTCGGCCGGCTGGCGCGCCAGTGGGATTCGTTCGTCATGGCGCAGGCAAAGGCCCGTCACCCGGAGTTCCCTGGGCGCTTTTTCAACGTTGGCTTTGTGATCGACCCTGAGGGTTCGATCGTCCTGCGCCATCACAAGGTGGTGCCGCTACTGCCGGTGGAGCACTCGGTCACTCCCCACAACGTGTGGGACCGGTGGCTGGAGTTGTATGGCCGTGGCCTGGACGCGTTCTACCCCGTGGCCGACACTGCGATCGGGCGGCTGGGGTTTCTGATGGCCAACGAGGCAAGCTATCCGGAGAACGCCAGGGGCCTTGCGATGAACGGCGCCGAGGTGATCTATCGGGGTCCGTATCCGGCGCCGCATACGCCCAACGGGTTCTACGAGGTCCAGAACCGGGCGCGGGCGCTGGACAACAACGTCTACCTGATCGCGAACAACATCGGCACCTATTACCTGGACAAGGAGTCTGAGACGCCGATCGACCCGGGCGGGGGCAACTCGATGATCGTGGACTACAAGGGCCAGATTGTCGGGCGACTGAGCCACAGCGGCGGCTCGACGTGGGTAGCTGGCACGATCGACATCGGGGCGTTGCGGCGGTTTCGTGCAAGCGCCCAGTGGGACAACTGGATCAAAGATCTGACCACCGAGCAGTATCAGGTCATCTACGAGCGGCCGGTGTACCCGAAGAACCTCTACCTGGACCGCGAGCCATACGACCACGCCGGATATCGCAAGGAGGTCATCGACTCGCAGATCGAGCTGATGTTCGAGCGCGGCATCTGGGTGCGTCCCGATCGCGACGAGAGCGGGTAGCCGAGCCGGACACCCTCGGTCACGGGCGATCGGGGATCAGGGCCGGTGCCGGAGGCGGCGCAGCATCCGAGCGTCCTCGAAGCCGACCGCCCTCGCGGCCGCCTCCACCGTCGCGCCGTGCCCGATCAGGTGCTCGGCCCGCTCCACCCGGAGCACCTGCTGGTAGCGCAGCGGCGTCATCCCGGTCGCCTTCCCGAACAGCCGGGTCAGGGTCCGCTCGCTGACCCCGAACCCCGCGGCGAGATCCGCCAGCGTCAGGCGGGTGGTGAAGCGGGCGTCGATCAGGTCCTGGACCCGGTGAACGACGTCGCTCAAGTGCGAGCGGTGGCGCAGCATCGCGCTGGCTTGCTGCTCGTCGCCATTTCGGCGGGCGAAGACCACCATCGAGCGGGCGATGCGTGCGGCGGCGCCCGGTCCGTGCCGGGTGGCCACCAGGTGCAGCGCGAGGTCGATGCCACTGGCGATCCCCGCCGACGTCACCACCCGGCCGTCGACGACGTACAACACGTCGCGCACGACGGTGGATTTCGGATGGTACCGGGCCAGCTCATCCTGGAGGTCATGGTGCGTCGTGCAGCGTCGCCCGTCGAGCAGGCCGGCGTCGCCGAGCGCGAACGCTCCCGAGCATACGCTGGCAATCGTTCCGCCGGCCCGATGGTGATCGGACAGCCTCCGCAGGCTGGAGGTATCGAGCCGCCCGTTGCCACCCAGTACCGGCGACCGCCAGCCGGGGACGACAACGAGGTCCTCCGGGCCCAGCTCTGGCCACACCACGCCAGCCCGCAGCGGCACACCCTGCGCGGTCGGGACCTCCTCCCGCTCCGCCACATAGTCGAGGGTGTAGTCGTACCCGAGATCCGTCGCGGTGGAGAAGACCTGGGCGGGCCCGGCGAGATCCAGCAGGTGCACCTGTGGGACGAGCAGGAACAGGACGCGGGTCACGCTGGGTCAGCCTCTCACCCCGGTGGCGATTGCGCCGGTCAGCTCCGCGACGGTGCGGATGGTGGCGAAGCGACCCGCCAGAGCGTACTCGGTCCGGGTGACGACATCGGCGGTGGGCAGCGTCAGGGGGTCGGCGAGGATCTCGGCCACCGTGCGGCCACTGGCCGCGTCACGATGCGGAATGGGGAAGGTCGCGGTCGCGTCCGTCACGAAGGCGACCTGGTAGCCAAGGTCCGATGCCACCCGGGCCGTGGTCTCACAGCATTGCTCGGTCCGGATACCGCAGATCGCCAGATCGTGGATGCCCCGAATGGTGAGGAGCTGTTGCAGGTTGGTCGTGGTGAAGGCGTTGATGGAGGTCTTGGTGATGACCGGCTCGCCCTCGCGCGGATGGAGCCCGTCGATCAGATGGACGTGCCCGCGGGCAGGGTCGAAGGCTCCGCCGGTGCCGGGCTCGGAGTGCAGGACCCAGACGACCAGGTCACCACGAGCCCGACCAGCGTCGACCAGACGGTTCACCTGCTCGACGATGGACGGGTTGGAGACGGCCTCCCAGAGCGGTAGCCGCCGAAACGACTCCTGGACGTCGACGATGATGAGCGCGCTGTTCATGGCTCGATCATGCCCCGTCGACGCCGTCGCCGTAAGGCACCATCATGCCTGGATGCGGACGGATCTGGTCAGCGGTTCCCTCCATGCCGCCTGGGAACCTCGCCCGCCCGTTTCTCCGCCTGCAGCGGGATGCCACGGCGGTACTCCTCGTAGATATTTGACTCGGACGAGTCAAGCGGGTAGGGTTGTGCATGCCGTCACCAACCGCGAGGACTCCCATAGTGGCAATGACCGGGACCGCCGCCACGGGCTCCGCGCTGATATCCGCGCTGGAGCGGACCTGGGCGACGATCCGCCAGCGTCACCCCGAGCTCCCCGACGTCGTCGTCATCACCGGTACCGCTCTGCGGCACGCCACGTCCGCCAACACCAACGCCACCAAGTGGGCCCGCTTCGGCGCCGCGCGGTGGGTGCAGGGACGCCCACAGCGGGCCGCCGTGCCCACGACCACGGCTGGGCACGACGCCAAGCTCGAGCTGCGGCCCAACCGAAAGCCCGAGCTGTTCGTGGCGGGGGAGTGTTTCGCGGAAGGCGCTGAGCACACCCTGACGACCATCCTGCACGAGGCCGTCCACGCGCTCGCCTACGTCCGGCAGGTCCAGGACACCAGCCGCCAGGGCAAGTACCACAACCGCCGCTTCGTCCAGCTCGCCGCCGAGCTGGGCTTGGCCTGGCCCTCCGGCGCCAGGGCGAATCCGGTCAGGGGCTTCAGCGAGGTGCGGGTGACCGACCCTGCCCGAGCGGCCTACGCCGGCGCCATCGCCGACCTGGAGGCGGCGATCACGCTCCACCTCGACACCTTCCAGCGCCCGCGGCCGGATGGCACAGGCCGGGCCGGCACCGACCCCGCCGGGGACAACCGTGCGGCCGAGGGGGCGGGGGGCAGGACCTTCAACCGCGCCAAGCTCGTCTGCGCCTGCTACCCCGAGCGCAGCATCCGCGTCTCGCCCAAGCAGGCGGCGCGCGGCGCGATCCTGTGCGGCGTGTGCGGCAAGGAGTTCCTCCCTGAAGACGACTGACAGAAAGATCGCCCGCATGACCAGACTGGAGTACCCCCGCAGGTGAGCCTGACGTCGCCACTTCAAATGCCCCGCCTGGCCTCGCTCGCCCGGCATGCCACACCGCACCTGCTCGAGGCCACGCTCATCCCGCTGGGTCTGTTCTACGGTGGGTTGCAGCTGTTCGGCCTGTGGGGCGCGCTGCTGGCCGCGCTCATCTGGTCCTATACCGCGCTGCTGCGCCGGCTCGTCACCCGCCACCGGGTGCCCGGCATGCTCATGCTCGGAATCGTGGGCCTGACGGCCAGGACCGCGCTGGCGCTGGCGACCGGCAGCGCGTTCCTGTACTTCCTCCAGCCGGCCGTAGGGACCGGCCTGTTGGCCACCGTGTTCCTGGGGTCGGTGCTGCTCGGGCGGCCGCTCGCGCTACGACTGGCCGCGGACTTCATGCCGCTGCCAGAGGCGCTGCTCGCCCACCACGGGGTGCGCCGCTTCTTCCAGCGTGTGTCGCTGCTGTGGGCGGCGGTGTTCCTGGCCAACACGGGCATCAGCATGTGGCTGCTGGTCAGCCAGTCGCTGGCCACCTTCCTCTGGAGCCGCACGGTCGCCTCGCTGGCCCTGACCGGCCTGGCCATCGTCGTGTCGACGTGGTGGTTCCGCCGCTGCTGCGTGCTCGCCGTCCCAGCACCGTAGCGACCTACGCGACGGGGGGCGCAGGCGCAACCCATGCCGGGTCACGGTCGAGGAGTATCGTCGCCGCCTGGTGCGCAAGCGGGGCGCCGAGCGCTGGCCGAAGGTCGTCGTCATCGATCCCTGAAGCTGCCCGGCCCAGGTGCCCACCACTGCTCGAGGTCTCCGGAGGAGCGCGCATGGCGGGTCCTGACCTGACGACCGGCACGGTCCTGGCCGGCTACCGGATCCTGGAGCCGATCGGCCGTGGCGGGATGGGCGTGGTCTACCGCGCGGAGGAGCCCGCACTCGGCCGGTTGGTCGCGCTCAAGGTCCTGGCGCCGGCGCTGGCCGCCCACGAGGAGTTCCGGCGCCGCTTCTTGCGCGAGATGCGGCTCGCCGCCTCGATCGAGCACCCCAACATCCTGCCGATCTACCGTGCTGGCGAGGACCGAGGCCTGCTGTATCTGGCGATGCGCTACATCGACGCCCACGATCTGCACGAGGTCCTGCGGCGCGGCGGGTCGCTGGAGGTGGGCCGCGCCCTGTGGATCGTCGAGCAGGTCGCCCACGCGTTGGACGCCGCGCACCAGCGCGGCCTGGTCCATCGTGACGTCAAGCCTGCCAACGTCCTGCTCACCGCCCCGACCGCCAACGGACGCGAGCACGCGTACCTGGTGGACTTCGGGGTGGCGCGGCCGATCACCGGGGGTGCCTCGATCACCGGCGGCGGCATGATCCTGGGCACCCCCTCCTACGCCGCGCCCGAGCAGCTCAGCGGCGGGCTCGTGGATGCCCGCACCGACGTGTACGCGCTGGGGTGCGTGCTGTACGAGTGCCTGAGCGGCCGGCCGCCCTTCGCGGCCGGCAGCGACCAGGCGCTGGTCCTCGCGCACCTGCACGCCCCGCCGCCGCCGGTGCGCTCGGTACGGCCTGACCTTCCGGCCGCGCTGGACGGCGCCATCGCCCGCGCATTGGCGAAGTCCAGCGAGCAGCGGTACCGCTCGTGTGGCGAGTTCACCGCTGCGGCGCGTCGTGCCGTCCACGGCGGCGCGCCATCTGTGCCGTTCGGCGCCAGCGCTCCCGCGTCCGCCCCCAGGGCTCCCGCGTCCGCCGCCAGGGCTCCCGCGTCCGTCGCCAGGGCTCCCGCCGCGGCGGCCCCGCGGCCCGCGATCCCCGAGCCGTTCCAGCCGCTGACCGCTCCGGCGGATCGCGCCCGCCGGGTCCTGTGGCTCATGATCGCGCTCGCGATCGTGGGAGCCGCGGCCAACCTGAACGACACCGCGGCGTTCCGCCGCCTCAGTGGCGAACCGCCCGGTCCGGGCGCGTCCAGCCCGCTCGCCAACGTCGTGTTCGCCGCTGAGGGGATCGTGCTCCTGGTCACCGCGATGCTGTTCCTGCTCTGGTTCCGGCGTGCCTACCGTAACCTCGCGGCTCTTGGCGCCCGCGGGCTGCGATTTGCGGGCGGCTGGGCCATCGGGGCCTGGTTCGTGCCGATCTTGAGCCTGGTTCGCCCCAAGCAACTGCTGAACGACATCTGGAGGGCAAGCGACCCGGACCTGCCGCTCGACAACGACGGAGCCTGGCGGCGAAAGCCGGTGCCCAGCCTGCTCACCTGGTGGTGGCTGGCGTTCCTCGCCTCGGTGATCGCCCGTGCCATCACCACCGAGTCGGTGCACGCCCTGGCGGTGCTGATGACCTTCGGGGTGGCCAGCCGGCCGCTCGACCAGGTACGGCCCACCTCCGGCATCCAGAGCCTGGCGGACCTGCTCAGCATCGTCGCCGGTCTGCTGGCGCTGCGGATCGTCCGAATCATCACCGAACGCCAGGAGGCCCGCGCGGCCCGGCTCGCCACTTCACCCCCTCGCGCACCCTGAGCCCGTGCTCACTGGTCGTTGTTCGCCGGCGACGGGATTCCGTCGTGCTCGGCGAGGGCCTGGCCTTTCCGCCCGCTGTCGGAACGGCCGGGACGGTAACGGAGGTTCCCGGACACCGTCCCCTTCTGGTCAACCATAGGGATGCAGCGACCCTCGACTACTCATTGAGGGCGCCTCCCAGACCAGCGTCACCGGTGCGCAGCGGCCTCGAGCGAGTGACCAGCGTCCGGTACCTGCCGGCGCACCTACGCCGGGAGGTTGCTGCCCGGAAAGCTCCTGCTCGGGTGGATGTCGTACGTGAAGACACCCGCTCGCACGCCCGGGTCGTTCGACATGATCCGATCCACGTCCTCGGGGCTGGCATCGAAGATGCCGATGCCGGTGACGCCGCTGCCGTCCGCGACGGGACACACGACCGGCATGAGGCCCGCGGTATGGAGGGCGTAGTTGCGCTTGCCGTGCGCCCAGATGATCTTCGCAATTTCCGAGTCGCGGTTCGGGCCCGGCATCTCGAACTTCGGGCCAGCGTTGAGAACGACGATCGTATATGGCTTCGTCGTCGGCAGGGCCTTCTCCAGCATCTCGTCCGTGACCTCGGGCAGTTGGCTGTCGTCTGTGTAGTTCACTTTGCCGGCTCCTTCCGGTTGCGGCCGTTCGGGGCAGGTAAGACGCGGAAAGGATGACATCCGGGAAGGGCCGGCCGGGCCCCGGGAGGCCCGGGGCCCGGCCGGCCGGCCGCTCTAGGCAACACTGGGTCGTCGGTCGAGGAATGTGGCACGGGCGGCGGGCAGGCTGCCGAGCAGGAGCAGGGTGAAGGCCACGGCGCCGGTGGCGCGCGGGCTACCTGGCAGAGCGAACGCGGCGATCGTCAGGGGGCTGCTGGCGATCATCGACCAGGCCGCCCACCGGGGGATGACCCGGCCTCGGAGCAGCGCGGCACCGAGCAGCACGTAGGCCACCAGATGGCCGATCACGTAGACGAGGAGGTAGGTGCCCATCACCGCATCGGTGCTGAATCGGTCCAACAGCTCCGCGTAGGAACCGCTGTTGGGCAGCTGGGCCATGGCGCTGGTGAGGTCGTCCAGGGCGGCCAGGGCCGAGAACGGCAGCCAGCCTACCACTGCGAGCAGCCCACCGATCGTGGCCAGCCAGGGCGTGCGGGGGTAGGCGAGACGCGCCAGGCCGATGGCGCCGATGGGAAGCAGGAACGAGGCGAGCACGAACGCGGCCAGGTGCGCGGCGTTGGTGGTCGGGTTGGCGGCCGCGTTGGCCGCGATGCTGGCCTGGCCGGTGTCGTGGATGGAGGGGGCGAGCGCGCCGCCGAGGACGATCATCAGTGGCCCACCGACGACGCCCGTCGCCAGGACCACCTGGCGGAGCCGCTGATGGCCGGGCACGCTCGAAATCGAGCCCGATCCCGGATGGATGGCCGCGGACGGGCTCTCGCCCGGGGAGGATCGATCGGGAGTGGGCTCGTTTCGGGTCGAGGCCGCCGGGCGCGATGGGCGCCGGAGCGCTCGCACGATCATCGTCATGGTTACCTCCTGGGAACCGCCGGGGTGTGTGCGTCCACTGGCAGCTTGCCGCTCGACCTGGGGTGGCGTCGTCGGGCGGCAGGCGCCATCTGGCCTGCGTGTTCCCAGGTAGCCGCGGGTAACGGAGTACGTTGCCGGACGTAGCCGCGGAGGGGCGGAGCGGCGACGGCGGTCAGCTGGTGGGCCGGGTTGGCGACGGCGGTCAGCTGGTGGGGCCGGGGTGGACCAGGCCGGACTCGTAGGCGAAGACGACCAGTTGCGCGCGGTCGCGGGCTCCGAGCTTGACCATCGCCCGGGAGACATGGGTGCGGGCGGTGGCCGGGCTGATCACCAGCCGCTCGGCGATCTCGTCATTGGACAGTCCCCGGCCGACCAGCGCGACGACCTCCCGTTCCCGGTCGGTGAGCAGACCGAGCGTGGCCGCGGCCGGTCCGGTCGGGGCCGGGCTGGAGGCGAAGGCCGCGACCAGCCGGCGCGCAGCCTGCGGGGCGAGCAACGTGTCACCGGCGGCGGCGACCCGGATCCCGCGCAGCAGCTCGGTCGGCTCGGCGTCCTTGAGCAGGAAGCCGGCCGCGCCGGCACGGATGGCCTCGAAGACCAGCGCGTCCTCGTCGAAGGTGGTGAGCACCAGCACCCGCACGCCCGACAGGCTCGAGTCCCCGACAATTGCCCGGGTGGCCTCCAGCCCATCCAGCACCGGCATCCGGATGTCCATCACGATCACGTCCGGGTGGTGGGTGCGGACGGCGGCCAGCGCCTGCTGCCCGTCGCTGACCTCGGCGACCACTTCCAGGTCGGGCTCGGCGGCCAGCAGCGCCCGCAACCCCGACCGGATCATGACCTGGTCGTCGGCGAGCACCACTCGCAGCGGCCTCACGGTGTCGACCTCAGCGGCAGGCGGGCGTGGAGGCTGAATCCGCGACCATGCGCCGGCCCGGCCCGCAACTCGCCGCCGACCGCGCTGACCCGTTCAGCCATCCCCCGCAGCCCATGACCGGGGCCGCGGGCCGCCGCCGCGGCGCCGGCGCCGTCGTCGGTCACGTCGATCTCCAGCCAGTCGTCCATGCGTCCGACACGCGCCCGAGCGTGCGTCCCTGGTCCGGCGTGCCGCATCACGTTGGTCAACGCCTCCTGCACGACGCGGTAGGCGATGGCGCCGATCGTCTCTGGGACCGGCTCACCATCCAGCTCGTTCTCCAGGTCCACCCGCAGGCCGGTCGCGCGCACCGACGCCGCCAGGGCATCCAGGTCCGCCAGCCCGGGCGCCACCGCCGGCGGGTGCTCGCCCGTTCCCCGCACCACCGCCAGGGCGGCCCGCGCCTGTCCCAGCGCGTCGGTGCTGACCTGCCGGATCGTGTGCAGCGCCTCCCGGGCCTGCTCCGGTTGCCGGTCCACCAGGTGCAGCCCGACGCCGGCCTGCAGGCTGATCGAGGCCAGGCTGTGGGACAGCACGTCGTGCAATTCCCTGGCGATGCGCAGCCGCTCGGCAACCACCCGGCTGGTCGCCTCCTCCTCGGCGAGCCGTCGGCGAACCTGCGCCCCACGGGCTGCCAGCCCCGCCACGGCCGCCCACACCAACCCGATCGTTATCATCCGGGCCGGCTCCCAGCCCTCCGGCGGACCGGTGGCGACCGCCATCCCGACTCCGCCGACCGTGGCGAGCGGAACCCACAGCCGCGCCTGGTCGACCCCGGAGACCAGCGCCACCAGGCCAGCGAACGCGCCCAGGTAGACCGGCCAGCCGGCGAACCGCAACCCCAGGTAGGCCACCGCTGCGCCCACCATCAGCGTGAACGCCAGCAGCGGGACCGCCCGGCGCAGCGCCAGCGCCAACCCGCATCCCACCAGCAGCGCCACCCCGAGCGCGTTCACCGGACGCGCCTCCGGCTGGGTCACCCGCGCCACCACCGTCACGGCGGCCATGAACGCGGCCAGCGTCACCGCTGCAGCCACATCCCACCCGGGCACCGCACGCATCACCACAGCATAGGATGTCCGGCTCGCAAGTGGTCGCGATGAGTCGGGGGACGCTACCGTCGTGCCAGATGCAGCGTCGCGACGACTCCGGCGTGGTCGGATGGCCACAGCCCGCTGAGGGTGCGGTCGTCCAGCTCGTCGCCGATGACCTCGGCCTGGAGGGCGTGAACCGCCGTTGGCTGGTACAGCACATAGTCGATGCGGTGATCCAGCAGCGAGGGGACGTTGTCGAGCAGCTCGGACTGCCCGGAGGTGAAGCCGCCACCGGGGCCGTGCACGACGGTCCACGCGTCGGCGTAGCCGGCGGCCCCGAAGGTCCCGTACGCGCCTGCCGTGTCGTCCGGCCGGGAGTTGAGGTCCCCGACGAGCACGACCGGGTGGGTGGAGGTTGCCAGTGCCGCCGCCAGCTCACGCCCCTGCGCGTTGCGCACGGGGGTGCTGAATGCCTCCAGGTGCGTGTTGGCGAAGTGGACCGTCTTGCCGCGCACCTTCACGTTCACGGCTGACCAACCGCGTGGCACCGTGAAGCTCAGCCCAGGGATCGCCGTGGGGATGACGAGTCGTGCGGCGAAGTTGTGCGACTCCGGGTCGCTCACCTTGAGCAGCGCTTCTGGCAGATCGGCTCGAGCGATGATCACGTCGCGGTCGGCGAAGCGCACCGCGGTCGTGGCGCTGATCGGCGAGTCCCCAGAGAAGTTCGCGTTGACAGCGACCGGCCGGTAGGCCAGCCCGTGTCGGGCGAGGGCGTCGAGCAGCAGTTGCAGGAAGTCGTAGCTGGGGCTCAGCGGCCCACCGATCGGGCCGATCTCCCAGAGCGCGACCTCCTGGAGGCCGGCGACGTCCGGCGGGTTCGCGGCCAGCAGCTCGGCGATCGCCTCGGCTCGTGCCGGGAAGTCGGTCTTGACCACGTTTGCGTAGACCTGGCCGGCGCGCTGCACCAGGTCCGCCGGACTGGTGGCCGAGAACAGGGGCGTCAGATCCGCGCCGAGGTAGAGGTTGTAGCTGGCGGCGGTGAGCTGCCGCTGCGCAAGCCGGGGCGGGTCCGCCCAGGCGGGCCGCAGCCCCACGGCCCCGAGCGCGATGGTCATCCCGAGCAGCACGACCGCGGTCCGCACCCGCCACCCGACAGTCCTCATGCGACGCCCCCTCTGGACCTTTACTCCCCTTCTGCCCGGGATCACACCACATGCTTGGCCCCCGCGCCACCCCCCGCATTGGCCCGGTCAGCCAGCGCATCAGTCGGGGGAGTCTGAGCGTGGCGGGCGTGGACTGGGCGGTCGCCGGCCCGTCCGCGGCTCACGGCTGGGTGGTCGCCGTTGGCGCGGGCTGCTCGCCGAGGCCCTCCCCGGTCAGCTCGACGGGCGTCCCCGTGTCGGGCTTGGGCAGGTTCTGATGCAAGATCACGCGCGCGGAGCGGGACTGGGCCTGCGCGGGCTGGAATGTCACCTCGATCCTGCAGCTCGCACCGGGCGCCAACTCCTCCGGGCAGGCGTCGGGGACGACTCGGAACTCACTGCCGGCGGGTCCGGCAGGCCCCTCGACCGAGGTCACGCGAAGCGGTGCCGAGCCGGTGCTCTTGACCGTTAGCGGGCAGTCGCTGCTCTGGCCGACCGGTATCCGCCCACAGTCGTCCGGATTGGGGGTGACGATCAGGCCAGGCCCCGATGGCCGGTCGGTCGTAGCCGACGTCGCCGTTGACGTCGCCGTTGACGCGGTCAGCCGCGGCGGCAGGAAGGTCGCCGGGCGGTTTGGATCGGTGAGCGCCCGGCCCAGGGCGAGCTCTGGCACGGTGACGCCGGACACGGCAAGCACCATGGCCAGCCCCGCGCCGCCCGCGACGCGAAGCCACTGCTTGCGGCCACGCGTCTGCAGGAAGGTGGTGATGACGGCGGTGAACGCGGCGGCGATCGTCGCGCCCAGCCGGTCCACGTGGAGGCCGGACAGGAGCAGCGCGGACACGCTCGCGGCGGCGCCGCTCAGCGCCAGCTGTAATGGCGTCAGCGGGGAGGCGTCGGGCCTCGGCTGGGGGCTGGGCGGCGGCTGCTCGACGACCTTCCCGTCCGTATGGGCGGTCTCGTCCGAGCCTGTGGGTGGCCGCTCTCCCCGGGTGGGCGGGTCGGCGCCTTGCGAGCTGTCCGCCATCGCCACCACTCCACTCGATCCAGGAGGCGACGGCCCCGAACAGCCCGATCCTGGCACACACGCTAGCAACCGTAAAGAGAATAGGCGCGCCAAGCAGCGCATCTGCTGCTCCGTGCGCAAGCTCAGCCTTCGCCCTTGCGCACGACAGGACCATAGGTTAGGGCCGGCCCGTGGTCGTTCCGGCGGCCTGACCGCGGCTACGTCGCCTGGTCGCGGTAGTGCTCGATCGCCCCGGTGCGCAGCAGGTCGTCCTCCAGGATCGCCTCGACGTCCAGGGCGACGCCGACCTCGTTGCTGACCACCACGCCGCCGCCAGGCAACTCGTCCTGCCAGGACACATCGAAGTCGTGGCGGTTGATCGTGGTCGTCGCCGCGAAGCCGATCCGCCGCAAAGTGCCCCGATTCTCCTCGCCGACCCAGAACGGCGTCTCCCACTGGCCGTGATACGCCACGTCCAGGGTCACCTGCCGCGTGATCCCCCGGATCGTCAGGTCGACGTTGGCCTTGGCGTGCATGTCTCCGGTGCGCTCCGCCACGTGGCCGGCGAACCAGATCCTCGGGTGGTGCTCGACGTCGAAGAAGTCGGCGCTGCGAAGGTGCGCGTCGCGGGTTTCCTCGCCCGTCCAGATCCTGGTGGCGTCGATCTCGCCGTGGAACGTCGTCTCCAGCGGCCGCTCCCAGTCGAGCTGGACAGCGCCGTGGATGTCCTTGAAGAGCCCGCGCACCCAGGTGACCATCATGTGCCGCGCACGGAACTCCGCCTCGGTGTGGCCGGGCTCGAAAATCCAGCGGCTCATCGGTGAACCCTTCCCCAGGCCTCACAGGTAGCGAGGAGCGAGCACGCAATCCTACCGGGGTTCCGTATATCTGTTCGAAGTCCGCCACCTGGTCCGCAGGGGGATCCACTTGAACGGGCACGCCAAGGTCATAGAGTTCGACGGTCCACGCGAGCATCCTTCCTTCGCTTTCTCTGCCCGCCTGCCCCCACGGGGTCGTCGAATCGACGAGGTGCGGATCGTCGCCCGGCTGACGACACCGCGTTCGCCGCGCCCTACGGTCGGTGCATCGAACGCTGGCACCGATTGAGGGGAGGGCGGCGTGACCGAGGTCATCCGCTGCCGGGCTCTTACCAAGCGGTACGGGCCAACTGTCGCCGTCGACGGGCTCGACCTGGCGGTCGAGGCTGGGGTGAAGGGTCGGGAGCTGGTCGGCGGCTGATCCATCGGCGGATCCGGCCTACGCCCGCAGGAGACGGAGGTCTTGGTCCCGTGCGCCGAGCGGCGTACGGCGAAAGCCGTCCCCCAGCCGACGACGAACGGCGCTCGGACCAGCACTATCGATGGTGTCAGCTGCCGGCCACATGGCAGCCCGCAAGTTCGAAAGGGACCTCAGATGACGCAGGCATACGCATACGACACCGCACCCACCCAGCGCAGGAGCCCAGGCCCGCTGGTCCCCGTGGACATCGACGCCGCGGTGGACGGGCCCCGGATGCTGATGGCCATGCACGAGCGCGTCGAGCGGCAGTTCGCCGCCTACGAGGAGGCTGAGGGCAGCCACGCCCGGCGGCACCACGCCGTGCGCGCCATCGGCGCTGTCCTCGCCACCCACGTGGTTTTGGAGGACGAGCTGCTGTACCCGGCGCTGCGGGTCCAGACCGGCCGCCATGACCAGGAGATCGAGCGGCAGCTCGAGCAGGACCACCTGCTGGACATGATCCTGGTCGAACTCCGGGGGATGATCCCGAGCGATCCCCGCTACGACGCCAAGGTCGGTGTGCTCATGCAGGTGTTCCGCCAGCACGCCCGCGACGCCGAAGGGCTGCTGGTCCCGGAGCTGCGCCGCCGGCTCGACCCGGCCGAGCGCGAGATGCTCGGCCGGCGGCTGCTCGAGCGGGTCGGGCACCTCGAGGGCAGGGCCCGGTCGGGCTGGTGAACCCAGAGCCCGGGCCGCCCTACGGGTTGGTCAGCACTCCGCGGCTTCGAGCTGCCTGCCGTGGGTTGCGGTTGCGGAGACCGCGTCGGCCGCCGGGCCTTTTGGCGCCGGCTCCGAGGCGGCCGGTCGGCCGCGCAGCATGACGACGGCCAGGATGGCCAGCCCGACCGCCACGGCGGCGGCGATCGCCGAGGTGAGCTGCATCCCCTGGACGAACGCTTCACGCGCGGTCTGGAGGACGGCCGCGGCCAGCCGGTCGGGCAGCTCCCCGGCGACGGCCACGGCTCCGCCGAGGGTGTCGCGCGCGATCGCCGCGGCGGCGCCCGGGACCTCCGCCGGAAGGCGGTCCGCCAGAGCGCTCCGGTAGATCGCAACGCCGACGCTGCCGAGGAAGGCGATCCCGAGCGCGCCGCCGAGCTCGGCGCCCGTCTCCGAGATCCCCGAGGCGGCCCCGGCCCGCTCGGGCGGAGCCGACCCGACGATCAGCTCGGTCGTCAGACCGAACACGGGCGCCAGCCCCAACGAGATCAGGACCGAGCCGGCGACCAGCGGAGCCAGGCCGCCCTCGGCGCCCACCCGCGTCAGCGCCACGAGGCCGGCAGCGGCGAGCACGAAGCCGCCACCGATCACGAACGCCGGGCGCAGCAGCCGCACGATCCGCGGAGCAAGCTGCGACCCGACGATGAACCTGAAGGCTGAGGGCAGTGACCACAGACCCGCCTCGAGCGGCGAGAGCCCGGCCACCAACTGCAGGTACTGCGCGACGAAGAGGAAGTAACCGACCGCGACGAAGATGGCGAGGAAGTTGATCGTCAGCGCCGCGTTGAACGCGGAGTTCTTGAAGAGCCGGACGTCGATCATCGGGTCGGCCAGCCTCCGCTGCCGGCCTACGAACAGGATGCCGACGGCCATCCCGGCCAGGATGGACAGCGCCGGGACCGGTCCGAAGCCGTCCTGGGCGGTCTCCTTCAGACCGTAGGTCACCGCCAGCACGGCCACCACCGACATGGCCGCGCTGGTCAGGTCCAGGCGCCCCGCGTCGGGATCCCGGTACTCGGGGAGCACCCGAGGCCCGAGCACGAGCAGCAGCGCCATCACCGGCAGAGCGAGCAGGAACACCGAGCCCCACCAGAAATGTTCGAGCATTACCCCACCGAGCACGGGGCCGATCGCGCTGCCGGCCGAGAAGCTCCCGATCCAGACCCCGATGGCCATCGAGCGCTGCCTTGGGTCCTGGAACATGTGGAAGATCAAGGACAGCGTCGACGGCGCCAGGGTCGCCCCCGCGATCCCGAGCAGCGCTCGGCTCACGATGAGCATCTCGGAGCTCACGGAGAACGCCGCGAGCAGCGAGACCACGCCGAAGCCGGCGGCACCGATGAGCAGGAGCCTGCGGCGGCCGATCCGGTCACCCAACGTCCCCATCGTGATGAGCGAGCCCGCGACGAAGAACCCGTAGACGTCGATGACCCAGAGCAACTGTGCGCTGCTGGGCCGCAGGTCGGCGCTGATGGCCGGGACGGCCAGGTGCAGCACGGTCAGGTCCATCACGTAGAGCAGGCAGGCAAGCGCCAGCACGGCAAGCCCGGTCCACTCACGCCGTCCGGCCCTGGGACGCTGGTCTCTCGGTGCGGTGTCAGCAGTCACGGTGGCGAGCTCCTCGTGGTCGGGTTGCCGCTGAGCGGAGGTGTCGCCATTGAGACCACGGCTCGGCCGAAAACTCATCGGCCCGCATCCGCCAGACCATCGCGGCCGGCAGCACCAGCCACGGCAGGTTGAGCCCCAGCACGATGCCAAGGCGCGGCGTCGCCCAGGTGCCATACCAGTGGACCAGCGGCCGGAGGTCTGGCGAATACCTGGCGGCAGCGTAACCTACTAGTGGGTAACTTCACTGTGGGCGGGGTGCACGATGGACGACGACCTTCCCGCCTTCGCCGTGTCGCTGCACGGCGACGACGTGCGCTACGTGCGGGCCGGCAGCGGCCCGGTGGTGGTGCTCATCCACGGCATCCTTGGGAGCCGGCGGAGCTGGGCTCGGCTGGTGTCCCTGCTGGAGCGGGACTTCACGGTCATCGCGCCCGATTTGTTCGGCGACGGGGACTCGGCCCGCTCGGGGCGGGACTACACGCTCGGCGGCCATGCCGGCAGGCTGCGGGACCTGCTGGACGCGCTCGGGATCGAGCGGGTCACCCTGGTGGGGCACTCGCTGGGTGGCGGGGTGGCGATGCAGTTCGCCTGGCTGTTCCCGGAGCGGTGCGAGCGGCTGGTGCTGATCAGCAGCGGCGGGCTCGGCCGCGAGCTGGCGCTGATCCTGCGCGCGCCGACGCTGCCCGGTGCCGGCTGGGTGCTGCCGCTGATCAGCACGCCCTGGCTGCGCTGGGGCGGGGAGCGGCTGGCCAGGCAGCTCGGCCGCTTCGGGATGCGGTCCAGCGCCGATCTCGAGGAGCTGTGGCGCGGGTACGTCAGCCTGGGCGACGCTGAGGTGCGGCGCGCGTTCCTCACGACCATCCGAACGGTGGCCGACCTGGGCGGGCAGAGCATCAGCGCGCTGGAGCGGCTGCCGGCCCTGGCGCACCTTCCCACCCTGCTGGTGTGGGGTGCCCGCGACCGGCTGATCCCGGTCGCGCACGGTGTCGCGGGGCACCAGGCGATTCCCGGCAGCCGGCTCGAGGTGTTCGAGCGGGCCGGGCACGCTCCGCACCTGCGGGACCCGCGCCGGTTTGCGGGGTTGCTCCGGGAATTCGTCGCCGCCACGCCGACGTCGGCGAAACTGACCAGCGGGCCGCGGACGGCGACCTGACCAGGAGAGCCAGCCCAGCAGAGTCGCGCATCGCGTCTGGGATCCTCCGCCCTACGAGGCGGCGGTGGAGGCGAGGATCGCACGCACCCGCTCGGCCGAGACCAGGTTGCCCTTCTCCTCATACAGCCGTAGCGCCTCGTCCAGGGCGGCGGCCGCCTGGTCGGGCCGGCCGCCGGCCCGCAGTGCCTCCGCCAGCACCACCCGCCCCTCGGCCTGCAGGTCGAGCTCGTCGGTGTCGGCCGCCAGGGCCACGGCGGCGCGGACCAGGCGCTCAGCCTCGTCGGCCCGTCCGTGGGCGAGGAGCAGCCGCGCCCGGGTGACCTGTAGGCGGAACTGGGTGTCGATCTCGCCGCCGGCCACCATGCCGGAGGCTGTCTCGACGTACCGCTCCGCCTCGGTGTGGCGGCCCTGCGCCTGGAGCGCGTCGGCGAGCATGGCGGCCACGGCGGGCAGGTAGGCGCGATCGCCGGCCGAGTCCAGGATGTCGTAGCCACGGCGCAGCTCCCGCTCCGCACCGCGGGGGTCGCCGGCGAGCATCTCGACATAGGCGGCCATCTGGGCGCTCCCACCGAGCATCAGCTTGCGCCCGATCTCTTCCATGATCGCCCGGTGCCGGGCCATGAGCCCCCTGGCCGCCTCGAAGTCGCCGGTCATCGCCCGCAGGCCGGCCAGTCCCTTCAACGCGGCGGCTTCGAGGTCCCGCCGGCCCCCTGCCCGCGCCAGGATGGCCTCGGTGCGGCGGATTCCGTCCGGCACCGGCGTCCGTCCCCATGCGGCGGAGACGGCAAGATGGCCGAGGCCGATGGCCTCGTCCTTCGCGTCTCCGGCCCGCCGGGCGTGCTGCACGGCGCGCTCGGCGGCCGCCTCGCTGGCCGCGATGTGGAGGCGGGCCAGCTGTGCCTCGGCGAGCAGCCGCCACGTCTTGGCGAGGCCGGCGTCGTCACCGAGCCCCTCGAACACCGGGACGAGCCGCTTGACCTCCCCCATGGTGTCCGCCAGCCACCCCTCGCCCTCGGCGTGGTACCGCAGCCAGAACCGTCCCAACTCGGCGTGGGCCTCGGCGCGCCGGTCGCCGCTGGCGCGGGCGAGCTCGCTCGCCTGCGTGAGGATCACCGCCGCCTCGGCCAGCCTGCCGCTGTCGGTGAGCGCCCTGGCGAGGTTGGGGAGCAGCTCCAGACGCCTGGGGTCGCCGCCGGGGAGCAGCGCGGCGGCGCGGCCCAGCAGGTTGCTCGCCGCCGGGACGTCGAATCTGGCGAAGGCGTGGTTCCCGGCGGCGGCGAGCCGCTCGGTGGCGCGGGCGGCGACGGCCTGCGCGTGCGCGTCGGTCGGGCCCAGCTCGGACCAGTACCGGTACGCCTGCTCGAGGTGGTGGCCGATGATCTCCTCGTACTCCCGCACCCGCTCTCCCACGATGCGTTCCAGCCAGTCCGCGAAGCGCACGTGGAGGTCAGCCCTGGCCTGCTTGGGCATCGCGTCGTAGGCAACGTCGCGAATCAGCAGGTGGCTGAACCTGAAGGCCTCCCCGTCGGACAGCCGCGACCGGGCCGAGCGCAGCAGCTCCTTCCTGATCAGCGAGACCAGGTGGTCGGGGACGGCCAGTCGGGCGTCCTGCGGCGACAGCTCGACCACCGCGGCCCGCTCGAATCGCTCGCCGACGACCGCGCCCCGTTCCAGCACGGCGCGCTCGGGGTCCTCGAGGTTGTCGAGCCGAGCGGTCAGCAGCGCCTGGATGGTCGGCGGCATGGCGACGGCGCCGGGGACGCCGACCCGCACCCAGTGGCCGTCGTCCTGGCGCAGCTCGCCCCGCTCGACCAGCAGCGCGAAGACCTCCTGGAGGAACAGCGGGTTGCCGCCGGCGACGCGGGTGACCTCGTCGCGGGCGGTGGCGTCCAGCGGGGTGGCGCCACCGAGGTGGGCGAGCAGCGCGGCCGACGCCTCGGGGTCGAGCGGTTCCAGCAGGATCGAGGTCGCGTTGAGCTTGCCGCCGGCCCAGTTCGGCCGCCGCTCCAGCAGCTCGGGACGCGCGATCACGAGCAGCAGGATGGGCACCCCTCGCGACCAGTCGACCACGTGCTCGACGAGGTCCAGCAGGGTCGGCTCGGCACGGTGGAGGTCGTCGAGGACGACCGCCAGCGGGCGGCGGGCGGCCAGGACCTCGAGGAGCCTGCGCACCGAGGACGCCGCCTCGTCGGTCGGCATGGTCGCCTCGGTGATACCGATCAGCCCGGCCACGCCGTCGGTGATGTGCTCGGCGTCCGGGCTGTCCTGGACCAGCGCGGCGAGCTTGCCTCTGGCGCTCGTGGGGGTGTCCTTCTCGGTGATGCCGGCGGTCTGCCGCACCACCTCGGCGATCGGCCAGAAGGTGATGCCCCGGCCATAGGGGAGGCAGCGGCCGGTGAGCACGGTGGCCTCGGACCGACGGTCGGCCAGCGTCTCGGCGGCGAGCCGGGACTTCCCGACCCCGGCGGGGCCGAGCACGGTGATGAGGTGGCAGCTGCGGTTACGGACCGTCCGCTCGTAGGCCCAGTCCAGCAGCTGGCGCTCCTCGGTCCGGCCGACCATGGGGGTGTCCGCGCGCCGGGTGCGTCCCAGAGCCCACGGGAGGACCTCGACGAGCCGCATCGCGGCCACCGGGTCGGCCTTGCCCTTGAGCGGGATCGGCGGCAAGGGGACGGTGCGGACCGCGTCGCGCACCAGCTCGTAGGTCGCCGGGCCCAGCAGGACCTCCCCGGGAGCGGCGGCCTGCTCGAGGCGGGCGGCCAGGTTGACGGCGTCGCCGAGCACCAGGGCGTCACCGACCGCCGGGTCGCCGGCCACCACCTCACCCGTGTTGACCCCGGTGCGGACCTCGAGGGTCACGCCCCAGTTGCGCGTCAGGTCCTCGTTCAGGGCAACGAGCCCCGGGCCGAGCTCGGCGGCCGCCCGAACCGCCCGCACGGCGTCGTCCTCGTGCACGACCGGGACACCGAACACGGCCATCACCGCGTCGCCGATGAACTTCTGCACGGTGCCGCCGTGCCGCTCCAGCACGGTGCGCGTGGCCTCGAACCAGTGCGCCATCACCCGGCTGAGCGACTCGGGGTCCAGCCGCTCGCCCAGGCTGGTCGATCCGGTGACGTCACTGAAGACCACGGTGATGGTCTTGCGCCGCTCCCGCGCCGCGGCCTCACCGGGATCGAGCGCCGTACCGCAGTTCAGGCAGAAGCGGGCCCGTCCGGGGTTCTCGGTTCCACAGTTCGGGCAGACCACCGCCACTCCCGCCTAGTCGGTCCGGTTAGGGGTTAGTAGGTCCCGTCCCGCAGCCGGCCGAGCAGTTCACCCGCCTGCGCGGCCGACACGAGGTTGCCCTTGCGCTGGTAGAACGCGATCGCCTCGGCCGCCAGCGAGGCCGCTTCGGCCTGCCGACCGTCGAGGCGCAGGACCTCGGCCAGGTCGACCAACGTGGTCGCCCGCATGTTGATCATGTCGGTCTGTTCGGCCATCGCCACCGCTTCGCGGGCGAGCCGCTCCGCCTCCGCGAGGTTGCCCCGCCCGGCCAGCACCCTGGCCATCGGGCCACGCCGCTCGACCTGCGCGTACAGGTCGTCACGAACCGCCAGCTCCCCGCTCAGCCTTGCGAAGTCCAGGGCCGCATCGTCGCGGCCCTGGGCGCACAGCGCCCGGGAGAGGCCGGCGGCCAGCTCCGACCGCAGGCCGCGCTCTCCCATCCGCTCGAGGATGCCGTAGCCCCACCGCAACCGCGCCTCCGCCCGGGCCGGGTCGCCGGCCAGCATCTCGATGGCGCCGAGGAACTGGCTGCAAAGAGCTGCGAAGCGGTTGGGGCCCAGCTCGTCGGCGATCTGGCGGCTTGCCTCGGCCAGCTCTCTGGCCAGCTCGAACCGGCCTTGCATGGCATGCAGCCCGCCCAGCGTCTGCAGGGCGGCCATCTCCAGCCGGTAGTTGCCCTCGGCCTGGCGCCGGACCTCCTCGCAGCGGCGGATCCCGTCGGCGACCGGCGTCGGGCTCCAGAAGGCCGCCTGGGTGAGGGTGTAGAGGGCGATCGCTTCGAGCCGTTCGTCGTCCGCCCGGCGGGCGTGCTGGATGGCGCGCTGGAACTCCTCCTCGGCCGGCGCGATCAGGCAGCGCAGGTAGCTGTCGAGACCGAGCAGGCGCCAGGCCGTCGCCTGGCCCTGGTCGTCGCCCAGCCGCTCCAGGGTCGCCAGCGCGTTGTGGACCTCGTCGCGGAAGGGAAGCTGGCCGGGGGCGGACCGGTTGGGTGCGGCGTCGAGGCGAAGGTTCAGCTTGCCGAGGGTCGCATGGGCCCGCAGCCCCTCGTCGCCGCTCCTGGCCGCGGCTTCCAGGGCCTCGTCGAGCAGGTGGCCGGCCCGGTCGAAGGCGGCGTCCTGGACCAGTGCCTCGGCGAGCTGGATCAACAGGTGCGGCCGGCGCGGGTCGTCGGTCGGCAGCAGGGCGACCGACCGGTCCAGCAGGTTGATCGAGGCGGGGAGGTCACCCCGCCCGACCGCTCGCCGGCCGGCCGCCGCCAGCAGCCCGGCGGCCCTGACGGCGAGCTCCTGGCCGTGGGCGTCCACCGGACCGAGCTCGGCCAGGAATCTGAAGGCACGCTCCAGGTGGTAGCCGATGATCTCCTCGTACTCGCGCCCCCGGGCGCCGACCGCCTCGCCCAGCCAGGCGGCGTACCGCTCGTGCAGCTCCGCCCGGGTCTGCTTGGGTACCGAGGCATAGGTCGCGTCCCGCATGAGCAGGTGGTGGAACTGGAACCCGCCGCGCCCGCCGATCGGCGCGTCCGCGGGCCGCAGCAGCTCCTTGCGGACCAGGGACAGGAGCCGGGCTGGCACTTCGGCCCCTGCTGACGGTGGCGACAGGGCGACCAGCGCCGCCTCGTCGAACGCCTGGCCGATCACCGATGCCCGTTCGAGGACGGCGCGCTCCTCGCCCTCCAGCCGGTCGAGCCGTGCGGCGAGGATCGCGTGGATCGTGGGCGGCGTGGTCAGCGTCCAGGCGCCGAGGTCGGAGACCACCCATCCGCCGTCCTCGCGCCGGAGGCGGCCCTCCTCGACCAGCATGCCGACCATTTCCTCCAGGAAGAGCGGGTTGCCGTCCGCGGCCTCGGCGATGCGGCTGCTCGTCTCCTTCGGCAGCGCCCCCTCACCGGCCAGGTGCTCGAGAAGGGTCATGGATTCGGCGGGGTTGAGCGGCTCCAGCAGCAGCGTGCTCGCGTTCGGCATCCCGCCACCCCAGCTCCGCCGGTGCTCGAACAGGTCGGGTCGGGCGACGGCGACGAGCAGGATAGGCGCCTGGCGGGCCAGGCCGACGACCTGCTCGATCAGGTCGAGCAGAGTCGGCTCGGCAAGGTGGAGGTCGTCGAGGACGACCACCAGGGGCTTGCGGCTGGCCACGACCTCGAGGAAGCGACGGACGGCCCACCCCGCCTCCTCCGGGGGCACCGGCGTCGCCTCCAGCCCGATGAGCCGGCCGACGCGGTCAGCGATCCGTCGCCCGTCGGGGGCCCAGTCCAGCAGCTCGGTCAGCTTGGCCCGGGCCTCTTCGGGCGAGTCGGCGCTCTTGACCTCGGCAGCGCGGCGGACGACCTCGGCGATCGGCCACAGGGTGCTGCCCGCGGCGTCGGGGAGGCAGCGCCCGACCAGGGCCGTGACCTGCTCGCCGGCGGCTCCCACGGCCTCGGCGACCAGGCGCGACTTGCCCACGCCCGCGGTCCCCAGCACGGTGAGCAGGTGGCAGGTCGACTCCCGGGCGCTCCGGCGGCGGATCCAGTCGAAGAGCTGGAGCTCGTCCTCGCGCCCGACCAGCGGGCTGTCCTGGCGGCGGGTGTGGCCCATGAGGTCGGGGGAGACGTCGACGAGCCGGTAGGTGGGGTCGGTGACGCGGCTGCCGGCGAGCCGGTCGGCGGTCACCGGGGCCACCACCACCGCGTCACGGGCCAGGTGCCAGGTCCGCCGGTCCAGCAGGACCTCACCGGGCATGGCCGAGGACTCCAGCCGCATGGCAAGGTTGACCGTGTCGCCGACCACGAACGCGTCCCCCAGTCGCGGATCGCCGACCATCACCTCCCCGGTGCTGACCCCGACGCGGATCCGCAGGCCGACGCCCCAGTCGCGGGCCAGGCCGTCGTTCAGCTCCGAGAGGGCCTCCTGCATGGCGTCGGCGGCCCGGATCGCCCGCAGCGCGTCGTCCTCGCGGACGATCGGCACCCCGAAGACCGCCACGACGGCATCCCCGACGAACTTCTGCACCCTGCCCTGGTGGTGCTCGACCACGGTCCGCATCGCCTCGAAGTAGCGCGCCATGACCCGGCTGAGCGACTCGGTGTCCAGCCGCTCGCCGAGCGCGGTCGAGCCGGTGACGTCGGCGAAGATGACGGTCACCACCTTGCGGGCACCCTGCCGCTCCTGGCCCGCGATGAGCGGCGCGCCGCAGTTGAGGCAGAAGCGCGCTTGGCCCGGGTTCAGCTCGCCGCAATTCGTGCAGGTCACGCAGTCCTCCAAGCGGTTCGACGACCTCTGCCGGCGGCGGGTATCCAATGCACCACCACTCATAGTCGAACAGCGCTCGCTCTGCCGACAAGAGACAGGGCGGCCCGATCGAGGCACACTATGGGGAGCGCATCGCACCCGCCCCGGCAAGGCTGGGCGAATGGTCGGATCCGGGGGGCTGGCATGGCGACACCCGCGCCGGCTCGGAGAAAGGGGAGCGCCCATGCGCACTGAATCGTCTGTCACGTCGCTCTCGTGGATTCCGAGAGAGGCCGTCGAGGGTCTCCCCAGGCTGCCGTGGGACGTCGGGATCGCCCACTACGACCCTCCGCCGCCGGACATCATCGACGACCCTGGCGCCCTGGTCGCGGCGGACGCCGCCCGGTTCGCCAACCAGTTGCGCGCCTGGATCGAGGTCGAGAACGGGCGGATCACCGCGTTCGGGCACGCCGGTGGCGGGCGCATCGGCGCCACCAGGATGCGGCTCGGCGGCCTGCGGATCCGGTTTTGTGCGGTCGCCTTCCCTGACCTCCGGCCCAAGGCCGAGGTCGGGGATGGTTGGGTCCGGTTCGTGCAGACCGCTGGCGGCCGCCCCGGCATGCCGGCCCCGCGTCGAATCCGTGACCGGCCCTTCGTCCGCATCGTCGGGCCGACCGTCTGGTCGACGCTGGCGTTGACCATCCGGGCGGACGGGTCGAGCGACTTCGAGCTGGTGGGCGCCAGCTCGTTTCCCCGCCACTGGATCTATGACCGGGCCGGCCGGCTGGTGGCCAAGACCGGACTGATCGACTTCAGGATCTGGTACGCGCAGGCGACCCCGGAGCACAGCCCATGGGGAGACGAGGAGTCCCCGGCGATCGTCACCGCGGTGGAGAGCTCCCTGGAGCGCGAGCTGTCGCTGCTCATCGTCGGATCGGGCCCGCGCTTCGTCAGGCTGCAACCGGGCGAAACGCTGGTGGAGCAGGGGGCGGCCGGCGACGAGGTGTTCCTGCTGTTCGACGGTGTCCTGGCCGTCGAGCAGGACGCCGAGAAGATCGCCGAGGTGGGGCCGGGCGCCGTCCTCGGCGAGATGGGAGTGCTCGAGGGCGGGAGGCGGACCGCGACACTCCGGGCGGTGACGTCGTGCCGGGTCGCTGTCGTCCCGAGCGACCTCATGGACCGGCAGGCGCTCGAGGAGCTGGCAAGGGGCCGCAAGCCCTCTCCGTGAAGCGGGACGAGGACAAGGAGCGCTTCTTCACCGCCGGCCAGCAGCAGGTGGTCCTCCCCGGCATCGGCCACTTCCTGCCGCGCGAGGCGCCGTCGCGGGTCGCCGAGTCGGTCCTCCAGCCCGCTAGGCGGGCCCAGATGTCATCTATGGGTCCGGATTGGTGGCCTGGTTGTCCTCCCCGCCCCCCTGACCCGCGTGGCCGACCGAGAGGGCCGCGGCCTCGGCCTCGAACTGGTGGGCGACCTGGGCGGCGTCGCGCTCCAGCTCGTGGCCCAGCTCCTCCAGCTCGGCGCCGCCGGCCATCATCTGGGTGAGGTCCGAGAGCGCGAGGCCGGCCTTGGCGAACTCGCCAAGGCTGCGCCCACGTTTCAGTAACAGGAACCGGTCCCCCACGGGGTAGGCGTGGTGCGGGTTGTGGGTGATCAGGATCACGCCGAGACCGCGCTCACGCGCCCGCACGATGTAGCGGAGCACCACACCCGCCTGCTTCACGCCCAGCGCGGAGGTCGGCTCGTCCAGGATCAGCACGCGCGCGCCGAAATAGACCGCCCTGGCGATCGCCACCGACTGCCGCTCGCCGCCGGACATGGTGCCGACCGGCTGGTCGGGGTCGCGGACGTCGATGCCCATCTGCGCCAGCTCGTGGCGGCAGGTGCGCTTGGCCGACTTGACGTCGAACCGCTTGAGCGGGCCCCGTCCCTTGGTGGGCTCGCTTCCCAGGAAGAAGTTCCGCCAGATCGACATCAGCGGGATCATGGCCAGGTCCTGGAAGACCGTGGCGATGCCGCGGTCCAGGGCCTCTCGCGGGCTCGACAGCCGCACCGGCTGCCCGTCGATGAGGTACTCGCCCTCGTCGTGCCGGTGCACTCCGGAGAGCACCTTGATGAAGGTCGACTTCCCGGCGCCGTTGTCGCCGAGCACGCAGGTGACCGTGCCCGGTTCGACCCTGGTCGAGACCTCCTTGAGGGCGACGACGTTCCCGAAGTGCTTGGAGATGCTCCTGACCTCGAGCAGCGCGGTGCCCTCCGCGTCGGCGCCGGTCACTTCCGGGCCTCCTCAGCGAACTTCCTCACGAAGCTGTTTGTCAGCGTGGCCAGCAGCAGCATCATCCCCAGGAAGAACTTGAACCAGTCGCTGTCCCAGCCGGCGTAGACGATGCCCTTGTCGGCCATGCCGAAGATCAGCGCGCCCACGGCGGCGCCGATGGCCGAGCCGTAGCCGCCGGTCAGCAGGCAGCCGCCGATCACCGCCGCGATGATGAAGATGAACTCCTGCCCGATGCCGGTGTTGGCCTGCACCGAGGTCAGCCGCAGCGCCAGCACGCTGCCGACGAACCACGCCGCCAGGGCCGTGCCCATGAACAGCGCGACCTTAGTGCGGACGACCGGCACCCCCACGTCCCGCGACGACTTCTGGTTGCCGCCGGCGGCGAAGATCCAGTTGCCGAAGCGGGTGCGCATCAGCAGCCAGGTGGCCAGCATGGTGACCACGATCCACCAGACGATCGCGATGCGGAACTCGACACCCAACACGGTGAACGGCGCCGCGAAGACGCGCCGGGCCGAGCTGAACCCGGAAGCCTGCGCGATGCCGCTGACGTTCACCGTGTTGGTGATCGCCTTGGTCACGCCGAGGTTCAGCCCCTGGAGCATCAGGAACGAGCCGAGCGTGATGATGAAGCTCGGCAGCCTGGTGCGCATCACCATGACGCCGTTGAACAGGCCCACAGCCAGGCAGAGGACCAGGCTGGCGGCCATCGCCGGCCAGACGCTCCAGCCGTACTCCGTGGTCAGGATCGCCATGGTGAGGCCGGAGGTGCCGACCAGCACGCCCGCGGACAGGTCGAACTCCCCGCCGATCATGAGCAGCGCCACCGCCACCGCCATGATGCCCAGCGTGGAGGCGGGATCGAGCCAGGTCGCGACACCGGAGAGGTCGCGGAAGACGGGCGAGAGCGCGGCGAAGAAGGCGAACACGATGATGGCGCCGACGACGGAGCCCAGTTCGGGGCGGATGAGCAGGCGCCGGACCCGCCCGCCCCCGGCGAGTCGCTCGTCCAGTCCTGGCGTCGCGACGGCCATCAGCGTGTGCCCTTGGAGGCGAAGTCGGCCACCTGGGAGGCATTGGACTTGTCGACGAAGCCGGGGCCGGTCAGCACCGTCTGGCCGCCACCGACGACGTTGCCGTTGGACTTGTACAGGTACAGGAAGTCGATCGGCAGGTAGCCCTGGAGGTACGGCTGCTGGTCGATGGCGAACTCGATCTGGCCGCCCTCGATCGCCTTGGTGACGTCCTGGTCGAGGTCGAAGGTGGCGAGCTTGGCCGAGCTGTTGGCCTGCTGGATGGCGGCGACGGCGGCGGTCGCGACGCCGTTGTTGAGCGTCAGGATCGCGTCGACCGACTTGTCGCTCTGCAGCTTCGCGGCGATCTTGCTGGTGGCGTCGGCGAGGTCGCTCACGTTCACCTGGAGGTTCTCCACCTGGCCGCTGAACGTGCCCTTGGCGCCGGCGCAACGGTCCTCGAGCCCGATGTTGCCCTGCTCGTGGATCACACACAGCAGGTGCTTGGCGCCGAGCGTGCCGAAGCGCTCTCCCGCTGCCGCGCCTGCGATCTTCTCGTTCTGGCCGACGTGGGTCAGTGCGCCGAACTCCTTGAACTTGTCCTCACCGGAGTTGATGGTGATCACCGGGATGCCGGCCTTCACAGCGTTGGCGATCGCGTCCTTGAGCGCCGGCGGGTTGGCCATCGAGACCACCAGGCCGTCGACCTTCTGGCTGACGGCGGAGTCGATCAGCTGCGACTGCTGCTGGGGGTCGCCGTTGCCCTGGTAGGTCACCTTGACCCCGAGGTCCTTGCCTGCCTGCTCCGCGCCGTTCTTGACGACGTCCCAGAACTTGTCGCCGGAGTTGCCGTGCGAGATGAGCGCGAAGGTGTACTTGGCGCCGTCGCTGGAGCCGGCGGACGCCTGATTGTTGCTGGCCTTGTTGCTGCACGCGGCCAGCCCGAGCGCGAGCACGGCCACGGCTCCCCAGAGCCGCCACTTTCCGGTCATCGGTCCCTCCATCGGTCCGGGTGGTCACACCGAACGTGCGGTCACCGGTTCTCACAGATAGGTGCGCTGGGTTCGCTTGTGCTGCTCGTAGCCCTCGCGAGCGGCGCGGGTGGTGTCGAGCCCCGCCACCTCGGCGACGGGCACGTCCCACCAGGCGCCCGAGTCCGGCGCGGGCACCAGCGGATCGCTGGGGACGTGGACGACGGTGGTGCGGGTCGACTTGCGCGCCGCGGCCAGGGCGGCCCGCAGTTCCTCGACGGTGATGGCGCGCAGCACCTCCGCGCCGAGACTGGCCGCGTTGGCGGCCAGGTCCACCGGGAGCAGCTCGCCGTCCAGCCGCCCGGAGGCAGGGTCGCGGTAGCGGTAGCTGGTGCCGAACCGCTGCGAGCCGACCGACTCGGACAGGGCGCCGATCGAGGCGAAACCGTGGTTCTGCACCAGCACCACGTTGAGCTTGACGCCCTCCTGCACCGCGGTGACCAGCTCCTGGGCCATCATCAGGTACGAGCCGTCGCCCACCAGCACGAACACCTCGCGGTCCGGCGCCGCCAGCTTCACGCCGAGCCCGCCGGCGATCTCGTAGCCCATGCACGAGTAGCCGTACTCGACGTGGTAGCCCTTGGGGTCGCGGGTCCGCCAGAGCCGGTGGAGCTCACCGGGCATGCTGCCGGCGGCGCACACGACCACGTCGCGTGGCTCGCTGACCTCGTTGACCGCGCCGATGATCTCCGACTGCGCCAGCGGTGGGCCGTGGCCCAGGTGGTAGGCGCGCTCCACGACGGCGTCCCAGTCGCGGGCCAGCTCCGCCGCGCGGCGGCGGTGCTGGGGCTGGACAGTCCAGCCCTCCAGGGCCGCGCGCAGCGCGGCGAGCCCAGGGAGGGCGTCCGCGAGCAGGGCCACACCCGCGTGCTTGACGGCATCGACGGGCGCGACGTTGAGATTGACGAAGCGCACGCTCGGGTCGGCGAACAGGCTGCGCGAGGCGGTGGTGAAGTCGCTCCAGCGGGTCCCCACGCCGATGACAACGTCGGCCTGGCTGGCGATCGCGTTGGCGGCCGCCGTGCCGGTGGCGCCGATCGCGCCCAGCGCGCAGGGGTGATCGTAGGGGAGCGAGCCCTTGCCCGCCTGCGTCTCGGCGACCGGGATGCCGGTGGCCTCGCAGAGCTGGCGCAGCGCCCCGGTGGCCTCGGCGTAGACGGTCCCGCCTCCCGCGACGATCAGCGGCCGGCGCGCCGAGCGGATCAGCCCGGCTGCGGCGTCCACCGCGCGCGGCTCGGGCGGTGGCCGGCGGACCGGCCACACCCGCTCGGCGAGGAACTCCTCTGGGAAGTCGAAGGCCTCGGCCTGCACGTCCTGCGGCAACGCGAGCGTGACCGCGCCGGTGGACGCCGGGTCGGTCAGCACGGCCATGGCGGCCAGGGCGGAGGACATGAGCTGCTCGGGCCGGTTGATCCGGTCCCAGAAGCTCGACACCGGCGCCAGGCATTGGTTGACCGACACGTCCGGCGAGCGCGGGTCCTCGAGCTGCTGGAGGACCGGATCGGCCACCCGGGTGGCGAAGACGTCGCCGGGCAGCAGCAGGACCGGCAACCGGTTGATGGTCGCGCCCGCCGCGCCGGTGACCATGTTGGTCGCGCCGGGGCCGATCGAGGTGGTGCAGGCCAGGGTCGACAGCCGGTTGCGCATCCTGGCGTAGCCGGCGGCCGTGTGGACCATCGCCTGCTCGTTGCGAGCCTGGATGTAGCGCAGGTTGTCGCCGGCCTCCAGCAGCGCCTGGCCGACGCCGGCGACGTTGCCGTGCCCGAAGATGCCGAGGCATCCGGCGATCAGCCGCTGCGTGGTGCCGTCGCGCTCGCTGTACTGGTTGGCCAGGAACCGCACCAGCGCCTGGGCGACGGTGAGCCGGCGGGGGCGCGCGGTCATGGCCGCCTCCGCGGGGAGGCGAGCGGCAGCCGCCCGTCGACCGGCTGCTCCGTCCAGGTGGAGCGCACCCAGGCGTGCGCCGGGTCATCGCGGAACCGCCAGACCCGCTCGCCGGAACCGGCCATGACGTTCAGGTAGTAGAGGTCGTAGCCGGGTGCGGCCATCGAGGGCCCGTGGTAGCCCCACGGGATGAGAACGACGTCGCCGCTGCGGACCTCGGCGCAGACGTCGATCCGCCGATCCGGTCCGGAGCTGTAGACCCTCTGGTAGCCGAAGCCCGGCCCGCCGGGTCCCTCGGCGACCTCGAAGTAGTAGAGCTCCTCGAGGGCCACTTCGCCGTCGCGCTGCTCGTCATGCTTGTGCGGAGGATACGAGGACCAGTTGCCGGCCGGGGTCAGCACCTCCACCGCGATGAGCCGGTCGGCCTCGAACGCCTCTGGCGAGCAGAAGTTGTTGACCTGCCGGCTGCTCTGCCCGGCGCCGCGGAGCTCGATCGGCACCTCGTCGGCGGGACCGTAGCGCGGCGGCAGCGCACGGGTCGCCCGCGCCGCGGGCAGCGCGAACCGGCCGCCCTTCTCCGAGACGACCTCGACGTGGCTGTCGCGGGGGAGGTAGGCGAAGTCGGTCACGGCGGAGAACACGCTCTCGCGCCCTTCGAGCTGGAACCGCTGCCCGCCGCAGGTGACGGCGCACGCTCCCGACAGGGGCAGGACCAGCAGCTCGTCGTCGCCGGTGTCGAGCGCCTGGCCGCCGCCGGCGGGCAGCTCGAGCACGCGCAGGCCGCTGAACGACCAGCCGGCCAGCTCGGGGGTGACCGCCAGCGAGAACGGTCCGTCGCCAGCGGTGCCGGCGGGCAGGGCGTGGGGCCGCGTCATCGGGTCACTTCCTCTGCTCCAGCAGGCCGACGGCCGTGTCGACGGCGGTGGCGACATCGCCGCCGGTGGACGCGGTCGCGTGGTCGTCCGGGTCGATGCGCAGCAGCATCTTGCCGCCCTCGTACCCCGTGGCCCCGGCCGCGATCACCATGAGCCTGCCGTGCTCGTTGATCAGCGAGCTGGGACGGCGGCGGGCAGCGGCGTCCAGGATCGCCCGCGGCCGGCGGGTGCGGACCTCGAGGAGGCCCTGGAGCCGCTCAGCGCGCACCGGTGGTCTCCTCCAGCAGCGCTTCGACCTCGGCCGCCTCAGGCATGGCGTCCGCGCAGGCCAGGCGCGAGGCGACGATGGCGCCGGCGGCGTTGGCGAAGCGTAGCAACCGCCCGAGATCCCAGCCGGCCAGCAGCCCGTGGCACAGCGCCCCGCCGAACGCGTCGCCCGCGCCGATGCCGTTGACCACCTCGACGCTGAGCGGCGGGACCTCGACCCGAGCCTCGGCGTCCACCGCGAGTACGCCCTCGGGCCCCTGCTTGACGACGGCGAGGTCGACGCCGGTGTCGCGCAGCGCGGCGGCCGCGGCCACCGGGTCGCGCAGGCCGACCGCCGCCTCGCACTCGTCGAGGTTGCCGACCGCCACGGTGGCGTGGGCGAGCGCCCGGGCGAGCCAGGGCCGCGCCGCCTCGCGCGACGGCCAGAACATTGGCCGGTAGTCGAGGTCCAGCACGGTGATGCCGCGCTTCCCGCGCGCCTGGAGGGCGTCCAGGGTCGCCGAACGGCTGGGCTCCTGGGACAGGCCCGTGCCGGTCACCCAGAAGACCTTCGCCGCGCGGATGGCGTCCAGGTCCAGCTCCGCCGTGGTGATCTCCAGGTCCGGCGCCTTTGGGAAGCGGTAGAAGTACAGAGGGAAGTCGTCGGGCGGGAAGATCTCGCAGAAGGTCACCGGCGTCGGCAGTCCCGGCACGGCGCTGACGTAGCGGTCGTCGACGCCGAAGCGCCGCAGGGCGTCGTGGAGGTACTCGCCGAAGGGGTCCTGGCCCGTGCGGGTGATCACCGCGGCGTTGCGGCCGTAGCGCGCCGCGGCGACGGCGACGTTGCTGGCGCTGCCCCCGAGGTACTTGCCGAACGAAGTCACCTCGCGCAGCGAGACGCCCACCTGAAGCGGGTAGACGTCGACGCCGATCCTGCCCATCGTCAGGACGTCGAAGACGGGGCGCTCCTGGCTCACGGCGCCGGCTCCCGTGGGAACCGCGGGCTCGCGCCCACTCCCGCCGAGGGCCCCATCAGCGCACCTCGTCCACTGGAACGGGCTCGCCCCGTGCCAGTGACAGCGAGGCCGCCTCCGCAACGTAGAGCGCTTCGAGCGCGTCCTCCGGCGGGCACGGGTTGGGGATGCCGCCGAGCGCGTGGGCGACGAAGTCGCCCAGCTCGGTGGCGTACGCGGCCTGGAACCGCTCGAAGAAGCTCGCGTACGGCCTGCCTTCGGGCCAGCTCACGCCCGGCTCCGCCGAGCGCAGCGGCGCCTGCGCGTCCAGGCCCACCGCGATGGTCGCGCCGCTGCCGTGCACCTCGAACCGCACGTCGTAGCCGGCGCCGTTGTAGCGGCCCCCGAGCACGGTCGCGACCGTGCCGTCGTCCAGCAGCAGCGAGACCGTCGCGGTGTCGACGTCACCGGCCTCGGCGAAGAAGGCGGCGCCCTTGTTGCCGCCGGCCGCGAACACGCTGACCACCTCGCGTCCCGTGACGAACCGGAGGATGTCGAAGTCGTGGATGAGGCAGTCGCGGAAGATCCCGCCGGAGGTGGCGATGTAGTCGGCGGGCGGAGGCACCGGGTCGAAGGTGGTTGCGTAGACCGAGTGGATCCAGCCGAGCTGGCCGTCCCGCACCGCCGCGCGGGCGGCCCGATAGCCCGCGTCGAAGCGGCGCTGGAACCCGACCTGGAGTGAGCCTCCGCTGGCCTTGGCATGCGCGAGCACCTCGCGGGTCCCGGCCGCGTCCATGGCGAGCGGCTTCTCGCAGAACACCGGGATGCCCGCGTCGAGCCCCCGGTGGACCAGCTCGGCGTGGGTCGAGGTGGCCGCAGCGATCACCACGGCGTCGGCATGGCCCTCGAACAGCTCGCCCACGGCGGCGACCTCGGCACCGACCTTGTCGGCGACCTGCCGCGCGCGGACCCTGTCGACGTCCGCGACGACCAGCCGGGCCACCCGCGGGTTGTCGGAGAGCGTGCCGGCGTGGAGGACCCCGATGCGGCCCGCCCCGACCAGTCCGACTCGCATGCGATGAGCCCCTTCGCCAGCAACGGCAGATGACGACTTCTACGACGGATTCCGCACCACTGTCAAGAGTTAGTCCTGACATATTGACGTACTGTCTCCTTCACGTAAGTATGAGGGCAGCCATCGACCAGGAGACGAACGCCCGTGAGCTACTCACCGGCATCCATCGCGGTCGACCGGGCCAGCCCCGTGCCGCTCTACTACCAGGTGGCCCAGGAGCTGGAGCGGGCGATCGAGTCGGGCGACCTCGAGCCCGGGACGCGGCTCGACAACGAGATCGCCCTGGCCGACCACCTCGGGCTGTCGCGACCGACGATGCGGCGCGCGATCGAGTACCTCGTCCAGCGCGGGCTGCTGGTCCGCAAGCGGGGCGTGGGCACCCAGGTCGTCCACCCCAAGGTGCGCCGCCCGCTCGAGCTGACCAGCCTGTACGACGACCTCTCCAGCGCGGGCAAGCGCCCGACGACCAAGGTGCTCTCCCTGGAGGTCGTCCCCGCGCCCGACGCCGTGGCGCACGAGTTCGGCCTGGCGGAGGGCACACCGGTCCTGGCGCTGGAGCGGATCCGCTACGCGCAGGACGAGCCGCTGGCGCTGCTGCACAACTTCATCCCGACGGGGCTGGTCGAGCTGACCCCCCAGGGGCTGGAGCGGACCGGGCTGTACCAGCTCATGCGCGCGGCGGGCGTGCGCCTGCACCTCGCTTCGCAGACGATCGGGGCCCGCGCCGCCACCCCCTCCGAGGCCGCCGCGCTCCAGGACCGGAGGGGCGCGCCGCTCCTGACGATGCAGCGCACGGTGTTCGACGACGCCGGGCGGGCGGTCGAGTACGGTACCCACCTGTACCGCGCTTCCATCTACTCCTTCGAGTTCATCCTGGTGAGCCGCTGAGTGCCTTGGTGGCACGGACCAGCGCGCCGCCGATGCCCCAGGTGACGCCGAGGTCGGCGAGTCGCTGGAGGTCCGGCGGCGCCTGCGGCAGCGTGCTGTCGACGGCGGGCATGTCCAGCGTCCGAGCGGTCCGCACCACCGCCGGCGCGCGGGTGAGGTAGTCCCGGGCGGCGTTGAGCTTGCCGGCCGCTTGGCCAAGGCGGAGGTCGCGGCGCGCGGCCGCGTCGAGCAGCGCGTGCAGGGTGCCGAAGGCCCGCAGCAGGCTGGCGGCGGTCTTCTCCCCGATCCCGGCCACCCCTGGCAGGCCGTCACTTGGATCGCCCCGGAGCGTGGCGAAGTCGGCATACTGCGCCGGGTCGATGCCGTACCGCGCCATCAGCGCGGCGGCGTCCATCGTCTCCAGCTTGGCGACGCCACGGCCGGTGTACAGCACGCGGACGGCGCGGGCGTCGTCGATGAGCTGGAACAGGTCGCGGTCGCCGGTGACCACGTCGACCGGCATGGTGGCCCGCTCCGCGAGCGTGGCGATCACGTCGTCGGCCTCGTGCTCGGCGGCTCCGAGTCTGGCGATGCCGAGGGCGTCCAGCGCGTCGAAGATGATCGGCACCTGCTCGGCCAGCCCCGGCGGCTCCGCCTCGCCCGGGGGCGCGCCGCCGGAGGGCACCAGGTCGGGCCCGGCGAGCCGGTGCGTCTTGTAGGAGGGGATCAGCGCGACACGCCAGGCCGGGCGCCAGTCCTGGTCGAGACAGGCCACCATGTCGCTGGGGCGGAACCGCGTGATCAGCGTGGACACCATGTCGAGGAAGCCGCGAACCGCGTTGGTCGGCGTGCCGTCCGGCGCGGGCATCGCGGCCTTGACCCCGTAGAAGGCACGGAAGTACAGGCTGGCCGAGTCGAGCAGCATCAGCGTCACGCGCGTCGTCTCCCGGTTGCCTGTGGTCCCGTCAGGCGCCGGCGGGCGCCCGCCGGGCCGAGCGGTACATGGCCACGATCTCGTCGACGGTGGTCGCGTCCTCGGGGGCCTTGTCGTCCCGGTAGCGGCCGGTGAAGCGCGGGAAGCGCAGCGCCAGGCCAGAGTCCTCCTTGACCCGCCCCCATCCGGCGGTGTGGGTCGGGGACAGGGTCAGCTCGGCGCCGAGCACCTCGAGGACCATGCCGGGCTCGAACCACACGTCGGCGGTCCGGCGCGCGTCGACCCTGGCCGGCCGCTCAGGACGCGCCAGGGGCGCGAGCCGCGCGGGCAGCGCGGCCAGCTCGGCGTCGCTGAACCCGGTGCCGCACTTGCAGACGGTTTGAAACAGGTCGGCGGCGGGATCGTAGGCGGCCAGCAGCAGCGCACCGTAGACGCCGGCGCGCCGGCCCCGCCCGTACAGCGCGCCCACCACGGCCAGGTCGAGGGTGTCGCTCAGCTCGGTGCGGTAGTCGCGCTTGAGCTTGATCCACATCCAGCCGCGCGCGCCGGCCTGGTAGACGGCGGTCGGCGCCAGCGACTTGCACAACAGCCCCTCGCAACCGTCGGCCACCGCCTGCTCGAACAGCAGCTCCAGTTGGTCGACGCTGCTGGCCTGGTCGGCGGTGGACAGCCGCAACTGCGGCGAGAGCGTGATCGCCTGCTCCAGCCGCGCCCGCCGCTCCAGGTAGGGCAGGCGGGTGAGGTCCTCGCCGTCGGCGTACAGCAGATCGAAGCAGAACAGGCTCACCGGCACCTCGGTCACCGCCTCGGAGATGCCGTGCTTGCGGCGCCGGTACATCACCTCCTGGAACGGGCGCAGCTCGCCCGAGACCGGGTCGGCGGCGACCACCTCACCCTCCAGGATCACCTCGCTCGGGACCAGCCCGGCCCCCAGCAGTTCGACGACGTCGGGGAACTGCCGCGAGACGCGCTCCAGCCGGCGGGTGAACAGCTCCAGCTCGCCGTCGCCGGTGCGGTGAGCCTGCACCCGCATGCCGTCGTACTTGTACTCGGCGGCGCAGGCCCCACCCAGCTTGTCCAGGACCTCGGCCGGGCTGGACAGCCGCTGGGCGAGCATCGGCCGGACCGGGTTGCCCGCCCGGACGTGGATCTGCACCACGGCGGCCAGCCCGCCGGCCGCCAGTGTCGAAGCGACCAGGCCCAGGTCCGAGCAGATGTTGTAGGCGCGCTCCAGCACCGGGCGGGAGGCACGCCCGCCGGCGTGGACCGCCGCGAGCGCGTCCAGGATGGTCGCGTTGCCGATCCCGAGCCGGAGCTGGCCGGTGACGGTCCGGACCAGGTAGCGGGCCTCCAGCGGGGTCGCCTGGCTGAGCAGCCCCTCCAGCAGGGCCAGCTTGCCGCCCTGGGAACCCTGCCCCTCCAGCGCGGCGATCTCGTGGAGGGTGTCGAACACGACAGCGACAGTCAGGCTCGCGGGCCGCCCGGCGGCCTTGGCCGCCAGCAGCGTCTCGGTGGCCAGGCCCAGGTCGCCAACGTCCCGCGCGCTGGCCAGCACCTGCTCGCCTGGCAGGCCGACGGCCTGGGCGACCGCCCGGGCGGCCAGGCGCTCGGCCAGGCCGATCTCGATGCCGGTGAAGTCGGGCGCGATCTGGCCCTGGCAGAGTAGCGCCACGGTGGGAAGCAGCGTCGTGGGCGTTTGCGTGAACAGTCTGGCCAGCCGGTCGATCAGCTCCAGCCGGGCGGTCGCCAGCTCCAGGTCCCGATACGCCTCCGCCACGATCTCGTACTGCAACGCGCCCCCTCTCCTCGGCCGGTCGGCCAGCGGCTCGCACGGATACGCCGAATGCTCCACCGCAGGATATCGGCAGAATGCGACACGGGGCCTCCCCAACCAGCGGCGGACCCGCCGGGCACCTCGGCCCGGCGGGTCCGCGAGATCCCTCGGCCGGTCAGGCCTCTCGATCCAACCCAAAACGACCTTGTCTCATATTGGGGAGTTGAAGGGGCGCTGGCTGATGGAATCACCCTCCGTGGGTGAGGACCGCTCACCCGACCGCGAACGACCTTGAGGTAGTCCAACCGGTGGAGGAGCAGGTGATGAGCACAACTGGAGCCACGCTTGGGGTCGGCACGCCGCCGGGCCCGCCGCCGCGCAAGAACATGGCGTGGGTGCCGGGCGGGACCTTCCTGATGGGCGACGAGCGCTTCTACCCGGAGGAGCGGCCGGTCCACCCGGTCACCGTCGACGGCTTCTGGATGGACGAGCACCCGGTGACCAACGCAGAGTTCCGGCGCTTCGTCAAGGCCACCGGCTACGTCACCATGGCCGAGCGCCCGCCCGATCCCGCCGACTACCCGGACGCCGACCCGGCACTGCTGGTGCCGGGCTCGCTGGTCTTCCACCGCACGCAGGGGCCGGTCGACCTGCGCGACTACCGCAACTGGTGGAGCTGGGCGCCCGGCGCCTGCTGGACCCGTCCCGGGGGCCCGGGCAGCAGCCTCGGCGGGCGAGAGCGCCACCCGGTCGTCCACGTCGCCCTCCCCGACGCGGAGGCGTACGCCGCCTGGGTGGGAGCCGAGCTTGCGACCGAGGCCGAGTGGGAGCGTGCGGCCCGCGGCGGGCTCGAGGGCGCCGTCTTCTGCTGGGGGGACGAGTTCGCGCCCAAGGGGCGGATGATGGCCAACACCTGGCAGGGCGAGTTCCCCTGGCAGAACCTGGAGACGGACGGCTGGCCGGGCACCTCGCCCATCGGGTCGTTCCGCGCCAACGGCTACGGCCTGTTCGACATGGCCGGCAACGTCTGGGAGTGGACCCGTGACTTCTTCACGCCGCGCCATCCCGCCCAGGCCGCCAAGCCGTGCTGCGTGCCCATCAACCCCCGGGTCGACAGCGCCGAGCGCAGTTACGCGGCCGGCCAGCCGGGCGAGCACATCCCACGCAAGGTCATCAAGGGCGGCTCGCACCTGTGCGCGCCGAACTACTGCCTGCGCTACCGGCCAGCCGCCCGCCAGAGCGAGGCGGTCGACACCTCGACCAGCCATATCGGCTTTCGCTGCGTGGCCAGGCCACGATGACCGCGCCCGTCGCTGGCGCGGATCCCTGGTCGCCGGCGTTGCCTTCCGCGCTTCTGCGACACTTGCCCTGACAGACGGCGGCGCGGTCCATCGGCTGGGTCGGCTGGGTCGCGTCCGCGCATCGGACTGCCAGGTCAGCCGCAGCGGTAGGGTCGGGACCAGGTCTGGAGGGCGGTGTACAACATGCCTGGATACTTCAGTCGAAGCCGCTCGGAGGGAGACGCGCAGGATGGGCGAGGTGCATTTCGAGGACCCGCTGGCGCGGGCGCTGTGGCTGGCGCGCCGTGACGCCGCCACGATCGCGCCGCCCGAACCGGGGGAGCTGACGCTGGAGCGCGCCGACCGCGTCGCCACCGAGCTGTACCAGGCGGTCGAGGCCGGCGGCGGGCGCCAGGTGGCCTGGAAGATCGGAGCGGGCGACGCGGCGGCGCAGGCGCGGTTCGGCACCGACCGGCCGTTCACCGCGCCGGTCTACGACGCCTCGTGCCTCCAGGACGGCGCGACGCTGCGGCTTGCGGGGCTGGTGGCCCCGAGGCTGGAGGCCGAGATCGGCCTGCGCTTCGACGGCGGCCACGCCCCGGCGGTGCTGCCGTGCATCGAGATCATCGACTGCCGCTTCCAGGGCTGGGAGGTCAAGATCGCCGACCTGCTCGCCGACTTCGGAGTGCAGGGCGCGATGGTCTTCGGGGAGCCCGGCCCATCCGGACCCGAGGTCCATGCGGTGGTGCGGCGCGACGGCGAGGTGATCGCGGAGGGCGCCGGTGCGGTGGAGTCCGCGGTCGCGACCGTCCGCGAGGCGCTCGGCGAGCGGCGCCTGGGGGCGGTGCCGCTGGTTGCCAGCGGCTCGCTGGTGACGCCGGTCCCGCTGGAGCCGGGGCGGCACGAGGTCGACTTCGGCCAGCTCGGCACCCTCCATCTGGAGGTCACGGCTTGACCGAGCCCGAGCGGTTGCGGGTCGCGGTGCTCGGGGCCGGGCTCATGGGCAGCGCCATCGCCTCCGAGTACGCCGCCGCCGGGCATACGGTCCGCATCACCACGTCCACGACCAGCGCCCGCACCGCTCTGGACCGCGTGCGCGAGCACCTCACCCAGCTCGCGGGCACCACGGCCGGGCCGCCGGACGTGGACTGGTGCGCTTCCACGATGGAGGCGGCCCTCGCGGCGGACCTGGTGGTCGAGTCACTGCCCGAGGTGGCGGCGATGAAGACCGCCGAGCTGGCGGCCGCGCAGCAGGCGGCGCCGGCCGCGATCCTCGCCTCGAACACGTCGTCGCTGCCGCTCGCCACCCTCGGCGCGGGCCTGGCCGACCCGAGCCGCCTGATCGGTTCGCACTATCTGAACCCGCCGCTGGCGTTCCGGGTGGTCGAGCTGGTCCAGGGCCCGGCCACCGACCCGGCCGTGGCCGAGCGGATGGCCGCCGTCCTGCGGTCGCTCGACAAGGTCCCGATTCTGGTCCGGCGCGACGTGCCGGGGCTCGTCCTGAACCGGCTCCAGTTCGCCCTCCTCCGCGAGGCGATCGAGCTGGTGGACGGCGGCGTGGTTTCGGCCGACGACCTCGACCGCCTGATCCGCGAGGGGCTCGGGCGACGCTGGTCGGCCGTGGGACCGTTCGGCACCGTCGCGCTCGGCGGCCCGGCCACCTTCCGGCGCGTCGCCGAGCAGCTGTACCCGGTGCTGTCGCGCCGTCAGGACCCTCCCTCGAGCCTCGATCGCCTCGCGCTGGACCACGAGGGCATGGCCGCGCTGCGGGCCGCGCGCGACCGGGCCCTCGGCGGCTGGCGCGACGACGGTCACGCCGAGCAGTAGACGCCTATCACCGGCGCCACGGCCGCATGATGCCGGAGGACGCAACCACGGCGGTCCGAGGTCCATCGCCGGGCGGGTGATCGCCAACCCGATCGGCGCGGTATGGTCGGCGAGCATGCTGCACACGCCCGACCTCGGTGGCCGCGCGACCACCGGCGAGGTCGGCGACGCGCTCGTGGAGGCGATCGAGCCGGCGGGCCTCCGCGGGAACCGCTCGCCCACATAGCGCCGAGACTGGAAGGAGCTGGAGTGATGACCACCACGCAGCAGGGCCGGACCACGGCGGGGCTGCCGAGCCGGACGCTCTACGAGGGGTACGAGCGTGCCGCCGCTCGCTCGTTCCTGCTGAACATCGGCTACAGCCGCGATGACCTGGCCAAGCCGATCGTGGGCGTGGCCCATGCGTGGACCTCCACGATGCCGTGCAACTTCAACCACCGGCAGCTCGCCGAGCACGTCCAGCGCGGCGTCCGCGAGGCCGGCGGGACGCCCATGGAGTTCAACACCATCGCGATCTCGGACGGGATCACCATGGGCACCGAGGGCATGAAGG